>JAEEGG010012838.1_pt1 | contig 17996 bp, 10 predicted proteins | sample 9134161 | NCBI WGS metagenome assembly JAEEGG01 (sample SAMN16246543, study PRJNA631951) | gut metagenome | biome: gut microbiome; feature: rumen; material: CR-attached | host: Bos | place: Iran: Karaj | collected 2018-10 | reverse complement strand
TTTTGCCAACATGCTCATCAAGGCCTATTGTGAAACCCACGACCTCGTCTTCGTCGACATCTTCCACCGCATGACGCGAGGCCGAAGCAACCAGCTGCGAAGGGAGCTCAGCGGCGACGGCCTGCACCTCACCGAGCAAGGCTACCGGGTGTGGGCCTTCGAACTGAAGAAATACATCGACAAGCTGTAGCCCCCGTCCCTGCCCCATCATCCCCACTAACTCTATTAACCCCCAATACTATGAACCAAATCATCGAGTGCGTGCCCAACTTCAGCGAGGGGCGCGACATGACTATCATCCGCCAAATCACCGATTCCATCGAGAGTGTTGACGGCGTGCGCCTGCTCAATGTTGACCCCGGCGACGCCACCAACCGCACCGTCGTCACCTTCGTAGGCAGTCCCGAGGCCGTGTGCGAGGCTGCCTTCCGCGGAGCGAAGAAAGCCGCCGAGGTCATCGACATGCGCCGCCACCACGGTGCCCATCCCCGCATGGGAGCCACCGACGTGCTGCCCCTCATCCCTGTGAGCGGCATCACGCTGCAGGAGTGTGCCCTGCTTGCCCGCCAGTTGGCCGAGCGCATGGCCCGCGAGGCCGGCATCCCCTGCTATGCCTACGAGGCTTCGGCCTTTAAACCCGAGCGCAAGAACCTCGCTGTGTGCCGAGCCGGCGAATACGAGGCCCTGTACGAGAAGCTCACCAACCCCGAGAAGCGCCCCGACTTCATGCCTCCTTTGCCCGTAGGTAGCGGTTTCGCCGCTACTATCCCCGAGAGCATCCAGCGCTGCGGCTGCACCGTCGTGGGTGCCCGCGACTTCCTCATCGCCGTCAACTTCAACCTCAACACCACCAGCACCCGTCGTGCCAATGCCATCGCCTTCGACGTGCGCGAGAAAGGGCGTCCTAAGCGCGAGGGCAACCCCATCACGGGCAAGCCTGTGCTCGACACCGACGGCAAGCCCGTGATGATTCCCGGCACGCTGAAGGCCACAAAGGCCATTGGCTGGTATATCGATGAATACGGCATCGCACAGGTGTCGATGAATATGACCGACCTCAGCGTCACCCCCCTGCACGTGGCTTTCGACGAGGTGTGCCGTTGTGCCCAGCTGCGTGGCATTCGCGTCACTGGCACCGAGATTGTGGGGCTGGTGCCGAAGCGGGCACTCATCGATGCTGGCCGCTATTTCTTGGAAAAACAGCATCGCTCCACGGGCATCCCCGAGGAGGACATCATCAAGATTGCCATCAAGTCGATGGGCCTCGACGACCTGCGCCCCTTCAACCCCCGCGAGAAGGTGATAGAATATCTGCTGGAGGATGATGGCCGTAGCGCCGCAAGCCCATCCACCCCATTGAAACTGGTGGATATGACCGTCAAGGCCTTCGCCCACGAGACCAGCCGCGAGAGTCCAGCCCCTGGCGGTGGCACCGTCAGCGCCTATATGGGTGCGCTGGCAGCAGCCTTGGGCACGATGGTGGCCAACCTCTCTTCGCACAAGGCCGGCTGGGACGACCGCTGGAAGGAGTTCTCCGACTGGGCCGACCGTGGCCAGCAGCTGGTGAGCGAGTTGCTCGCCTTGGTCGACGAGGACACCCAGGCCTTCAACCGCATCATGGCTGCTTTTGGCATGCCGAAGAAGACCGATGAGGAGCGTGCCGCCCGCAGCGAAGCCATCCAGCAGGCCACGCTCTATGCCGCCCAAGTGCCGCTGCACACCATGCAGGCCGCCAGCAAAGCCTTCGACATCTGTCGTGCCATGGCCGAGCAAGGCAATCCCGCCAGCGTCAGCGATGCTGGTGTGGGAGCCTTGGCGGCTCGCGCCGCCGTGCTGGGTGCCGGTCTGAACGTGAAGATCAATGCCGCCAGCTTGAAGGATCGCGCCCAAGCCGATGCCCTCATCGCCCAGGCCGACACCCTCATCGCCCAGGCCAATCAGCAAGAGAAAGAAATCCTCCAAATAGTAGAAGCCAAGCTTTAATGTCCACTCCTACTCAACCTACTAAACCTACCCCACCTACTCAACCTACTCCACCTCCCCATGACCTTCCAAGAAGAACTTCGCCAGGGCATCCCCGCCAATCTGCCGCCGATGCCCCCCTACGACACCACCATCAACCATGCCCCCAAGCGCAAGGACATCCTCACGCCCGAGCAGAAGCGGCTGGCCCTGCGCAACGCCCTGCGCTATTTCCCCGAAGAACTACATCCCCAGCTGGCTCCTGAGTTTGCCGACGAGCTGAAACGCTACGGGCGAATCTATATGTATCGCTTCAGGCCCACCTACGCCATGTACGCCCGTCCCATCGACGAGTATCCCGCCCGCTCGCGCCAGGCGGCCGCCATCATGATGATGATACAGAACAACCTCGACCCCCGCGTGGCGCAGCATCCCCATGAGCTGATCACCTATGGCGGCAATGGTGCCGTGTTTCAGAACTGGGCGCAGTATAGGCTGGTGATGAAATACCTGAGCGAGATGACCGACGAGCAGACGCTCGTGATGTATAGTGGCCATCCGCTGGGTCTCTTCCCCTCGCACCGCGATGCCCCGCGCGTCGTCGTCACCAACGGCATGGTCATCCCCAACTATTCCAAGCCCGACGACTGGGAGCGCATGAACGCCCTCGGTGTCTCGCAGTATGGCCAGATGACGGCCGGCAGCTATATGTACATCGGGCCGCAGGGCATCGTCCACGGCACCACCATCACCGTGCTGAATGCCGCCCGGCGTGTGAGTAGCGGCAATGCCACCACAAACAGGGCGCTGCTCTTCGTCACCGCAGGACTGGGGGGCATGAGCGGTGCACAGCCCAAGGCCGCTAACATTGCTGGGGTGGTGAGTGTCACTGCCGAAATCAACCCCAAGGCGGCGCAGAAGCGCTACGAGCAGGGCTGGGTAGACCAGCTCTACTACAGTCTCGATGATGTCATCGCCGAGATTCGCCATCGTACTACACCTACCCCACCTACTATACCTACCAAACCTACTCTACCCACCTCATCCCCCTTCTCCATGGCCTACGTCGGCAATGTCGTCGACCTCTGGGAGCGCCTGGCCGACGAGGGCATCCACGTCGACCTCGGCAGCGACCAGACCTCGCTCCACAACCCCTGGGCCGGAGGCTACTACCCCGTGGGCTATACCTTGGAGGAGTCGCAGCGCATGATGGCCGAGGAACCGGAGCGTTTCAAGGAGGCCGTGCAGGCATCGCTGCGCCGTCAGGTGGCTGCCATCAACCGCTTAGCCGACCGCGGCATGTATTTCTTCGATTATGGCAATGCCTTCCTGTTAGAGGCAGGCAGGGCGAAGGCAGATGTGTTCAAGCTCCCCTCCCGCCCGGGAGAGGGTGGCTATCGCTATCCCAGCTACGTGCAAGACATCATGGGACCGCTGTTCTTCGACTACGGTTTCGGACCCTTCCGCTGGGTGTGCAGCAGTGGCGACCCAAAGGACCTCGAGGTGACCGACCGCTTGGCCGCCGAGGTGCTGGCCGATATGCTGACCACCGCCCCGCAGGACATCCACGGCCAGTTGGCCGACAACCTGCACTGGATTCGCGAGGCGGGCAAGAACCATCTGGTGGTGGGTTCTCAGGCTCGCATCCTCTACGCCGATGCTGAGGGTCGCACCCGCATCGCCCTGGCCTTCAACGACGCCATCCGCCGCGGCGAGATCAGCCGGCCCGTCGTGCTGGGGCGCGACCATCACGACGTCAGCGGCACCGACTCGCCCTACCGCGAGACCTCGAACATCTACGATGGTTCGCAGTTCTGTGCCGACATGGCCGTGCAGAACGTCATCGGCGACGCCTTCCGTGGCGCCACCTGGGTGAGTCTGCACAACGGTGGCGGAGTAGGGTGGGGCGAAGTCATCAACGGTGGCTTCGGCATGGTCATCGATGGTAGCGAAGACTGCGACCGCCGCATCCGCCAAATGCTGTTCTGGGATGTAAACAACGGCATCGCCCGCCGCTCGTGGGCCCGAAATAGCGGCTCCATGGATGCCATCCGTAGACAGATGGAGCGCACGCCCAGTCTGCGTGTCACCCTGCCTCATCTGGTGAGCGACGACATCGTCAACAACCTTTTCTGACTCCTGCTTACTGACGAGAAACAACGGAAGCACAAAAGAAAAACCGCTTTTTCTTTTGTGCTTCTCTCGTTTTTTTGTAATTTTGCACGCAATTAATGATTCAACTAAAAATGCTATGAAACAACAACTGTTGAAACGCCCCATGCTGTTGGCTTTGTTGCTGATGGCGGGCATGGCTGTGTGGGCACAGATTCCTGCCAACTACTACAAAAATGCCGAGGGCAAGACTGGTCAAGAGCTGCGCGCTGCCCTGCACGAGATTATCAAAGGGCACACCGTCTTGGGATATAGTGAACTCAAATACGCCTATCCCGATACCGATGGTGACAGCGACGGAAAACTCATCGACATCTATTCATCCAAGCACTGGAGAATCGACGAGGACGGCTCCTACAAAAAAGAAGGCGATGCCTGGAACAAGGAGCACCTGTGGTGCCAGAGCTGGTTCGGCAGCGGGACGCCAAAGAGCGACCTCTTCCACGTCATGCCTGTCGACGGCTATGTTAACGGTCGCCGCTCCAACCATCCCTTCGCTGAGGTGAAATATACTGCTAACCAAACGAACAACTATCGGTCGTCCAACGGCTCAACGCTGGGTACCAGCATCACCGAGGGTTTTAGCGGCGTTGCCTTCGAACCCGCCGATGAGTATAAGGGCGATGTGGCCCGCAGTTTGTTCTACGTCAGCACCCGCTACTATACTGAGGATGCCTCATGGAGTTCGAGCGACATGACCGAGAAATGCGAGATAAAACCCTGGGCCATGAAGATGCTGCTGAAATGGCACAAGGACGACCCCGTGAGCGAGAAAGAGATTGCACGCAACAACAAGATTTACGATGATTATCAGCACAATCGCAATCCCTTCATCGACCATCCTGAGTATGCCAACATGATTTGGGACGAGAACTGGACCGAGACGCCCAGCCACAACATCACCTGCGCCACCAACCTGGCCAACGGCAGCGTGTCGGCTCCCGCCACTGCCTTCGAGGGCACCACCGTGGCCATCACCGCTACGCCAAAGCCGGGCTATTTGGTGAGCAGCTACAGCGCGTGGAAGACCGGCGACACCAGCACGCCCATTACTGTGAGCACCAATGGCACCTTCACCATGCCGAGCTTCCCTGTCACCGTGAGCGCATCCTTCGAGATGAACACCACGCTCTACGACATCGCCATCCAGCAGCCCGCCGAGGGTGGCACCATCGAGGCCAGCACGGCAGAGTCGCTCAGCGGCCAAACCGTCACCCTGACGGCAACGCCCGAAGAGGGCCATGCGCTATTGGCTTGGTATGTGTGGCGAACGGGCGACATGAATACCATCGTCGAAGTGCAGGGCGATGAGTTTGTCATGCCGGCCTACGATGTCACCGTGTCGGCAAGCTTCACCGCCGAGGGCAGCACTTTGGCCTACAAGAAGGTGACCACGGCACCTGACGATTGGAGCGGACAGTACCTTATCGTTTATGAAAAGGAAAAAGTGGCTTTCGACGGTTCGCTCGCCGACCTTGACGTAGCCAACAACAACATCGGCGTGACCATCGCCAACGGTACCATTGCCTACGCCGAAGCGACTGAGGCTGCCGAGTTCACCATCGCTACCATGACAGGCGGCTACAGCATCAAGAGCAGCAGCGGAATGTTTATTGGAAGGTCGACAGATTCGAACGGAATGAACACATCGGCCACTGCCCTGGCCAATACGCTCGCCATTGAGGGTGGCAACGCCGTCATCAAGGGCACGGGCGGCTTCCAGCTGATGTTCAATAATACCAGTGGCCAAAAGCGATTCCGTTACTATGGCGGCACTCAGCAAGCCATCCAGCTCTACAAGCGTGAGGGCGAGGCCGCGACGACGCTTTACCATACCATTACCTTCCACGATGGCGATGTCACTACCACGCAGCGCGTGAAGGAGTTTACCCCTACACCGCTTAATGTTTGCACATTCACCAACGAGGGCTACGCCTTCAACGGTTGGAACACCGAGGAGGACGGCTCGGGCACCTTCTATGGCGACGGCACCACCGTGAACCTGCTTGCCGACCTCGACCTCTATGCCCAGTGGGATCAGCTCTACAGTATTACTGTGGAAGATACTGATGGCGGCAGCGTCGAGGCCAGTCTGAGCGAGGCTGTCGAGGGCGACATCGTCATCCTCACTGCTGAGCCTGACGATAACTATGTGTTCTACGAGTGGAATGTCACTGCTGCCAACGGTGAGACCGTCAGCGTCACGGGCGACGAGCTGGAGATGCCAGCCAGCGATGTCACCGTCAGCGCCACCTTCGTCTATGTGGGCAACACGGGTGAGTGCTACTATGAGCTGGTCACCTCGGCCGACGAGCTGGTCAGCGGAGGCACCTATCTCATCGTGAACGTTGCCAACCAAAAGGCGCTGAGCACAACGCAGGAGGCAAACTATCGTGGGCAGGCCGCTGTCACCATCAACGATAATGCTATTTATGAGCTGGGCGATGCTTGCGAGCTGACGCTCGGCGGTGGCGAAGGATTCTGGACCTTCTACGATGCCGATAAAGACGGATACCTCTATGCCGCTGGAGCCAACAGCAATAACTACTTAAAGACTCGTGAAAACAATGAGGATGACAACGGCAAGTGGGCCATCACTGTGAAGAGCAACGGCATCGTCAGCATCGCAGCTCAAGGCAACAGCTCGCATAATCTGTTGAAATATAACAAAACGAACACCCGCTTCTCATGCTATGGCTCCACTTCCACGAGCGTGCTCGACGTCAGCCTCTTCGTGCGCAAGGATGTGAACAGCGAGTCGCTGGTTTTGGCCAACGACGACAGCGAGCGCAATGCCGACCTGTTGGCTGCTGCCGTCGGCAAGAAGGTGAACGCCGTGCTCTATGGTCGCACTTTCTTTAAGGACAACGCGTGGAACACGCTCTGCTTGCCCTTCAATGTTGATGTTGAAGGTTCGCCCCTTAACGGTGCCACGCTGAAAGAGCTGACGAGTGCCAGTGTCAATGGCACTACGCTCACCATGCAATTCTCCGAGTCACAGACCGTTGAAGCCAACAAGCCCTACCTGGTGAAGTGGTCCAGCGGCGACGACATCACCGACCCACTCTTCGAGGGCGTCATTGTCGCCGACGACGTGGAGCCTGTGGCCTCTGTCTTCAACGATGGCAGTGGCGAGTTCGTGGGAACCTATCAGCCCGTGACGCTCGAAGCCGGCGACCGCAGCGTGCTCTATTTGGGCAACGACAACAAAGTGTACTATCCCGGCGTCGACCTCACCCTCGGTGCCTTCCGCGCCTACTTCCGCTTGCTCGACAACTACCATGTTGGAACGCAAACAGAACCCACCCGCATCGTCCTCAACTTCGACGACGATGTGGTGACTGACATCGACAACGTTCAACGTTCAACGTTCAACGTTCAACATTATTACGACCTGCAGGGCCGCTGCGTGAAGAAACCCTTCAAGAGGGGCATCTACGTGACGAATGGTCGTAAGATATTGGTGAAATAACAGAGTAAACAAGAATCTTTTTTCATTCAAAAGAGCTACGCAATGAAAACAAAGCGATATATAGCCCCAAACTCCTCCATCGTCGACATGGAGGAGCAAGAGCCATTGGCCGATGGTAGCATCCATACTATCGACGGCGAGAACCTCGACTTGAAGGACGAGGGAGGCACTGACGTTCCCCGTGGTCGCGGCGACAGCGGCTGGGGCTGGGACGATTAATCAACGCACACACACAGTAATCAACATTATTAATAAATATTTATTTTATGAACAACGACAACGAGAAGAAGCAGCAAGGGCTGCAGATAGAGCTGACGCCCGACAAGGCTCAGGGCGAGTATTCCAACTTTGCCATCATCACCCACTCCAGCAGTGAGTTCATCGTAGACTTCGCACGCATGATGCCTGGTCTGCCCAAGGCCCAGGTGCGCAGCCGCATCATCCTGGCTCCCGAGCATGCCAAGCGTCTGCTGGGTGCCCTGCAAGAGAACATCATGCGCTATGAGCGCACCTTCGGCACCATCAAGATGGCCCAAGCCCAGGAACCTCGCACCATCGCTCCCTTCAACGTGAAGGGTGGAGAAGCTTAATAGTAGACAAAGAGAATGACAGCAAAAGAAATACGCGACTCGTTCAAACAGTTCTTCGAGTCGAAGCAGCATGCCATCGTGCCCTCGGCTCCGATGGTGGTGAAAGACGACCCCACGCTGATGTTCACCAACGCTGGCATGAACCAATGGAAAGACATCATCCTGGGCACCCGCGACCCTGAGCCGCGCCGCCGCGCCGACACGCAGAAGTGTCTGCGTGTGAGCGGCAAGCACAACGACCTGGAGGAGGTGGGTCACGACACCTACCACCACACCATGTTCGAAATGCTGGGCAACTGGAGCTTTGGCGACTACTTCAAGGAGGGCGCCATCGACATGGCATGGGAATACCTGGTGGACGTGCTGAAGCTGAACCCCGCCGACCTCTATGTCACCGTGTTCGAGGGTTCACCCGAAGAAAACATCCCCCGCGACGATGAGGCCGCCCGCTATTGGGCCAAGCACGTGCCTGAGGACCACATCATCAACGGCAACAAGCACGACAACTTCTGGGAGATGGGCGACACCGGCCCCTGCGGTCCCTGCTCCGAGATTCATGTCGACAGCCGCACGCCCGAGCAGCGCGCCGCCAGCGGCAAGACAGGCCGTGAGCTGGTGAACAAGGACGACCCCCAGGTGATTGAAATATGGAACCTCGTCTTTATGCAGTTCAACCGCAAGGCCGACGGCTCGTTGGAGAAGCTCTCCATGAACGTCATCGACACGGGCATGGGCTTCGAGCGCTTGGTGCGCATGATGCAGGGCAAGCACTCCAACTACGACACTGATGTGTTTCAGCCCATCATCAAGGCCGAGCAGCAAATCACTGGGCTGAGATACACCACCTTCGAGGAGGAGGCAGAGAGCAGTAGTGAGCAGGAGGCCATCAATGTGGCCATGCGCGTCTGTGCCGACCACCTGCGTGCCGTGGCCTTCAGCATTGCCGACGGCCAGCTGCCTTCGAATGCCAAGGCCGGCTACGTCATCCGCCGCATCCTGCGCCGTGCCGTGCGCTATGCCTACACATTCTTGGGCCAGAAAGAAGCGTTCCTCTACAAGCTGCTGCCCACGCTCGTCGAGGAGATGGGCGATGCCTTCCCCGAACTGCGTGCCCAGCAGCAGCTCATAGGCCGCGTGATGAAGGAGGAGGAAGATGCCTTCCTGCGCACGCTCGACAAGGGCATCACGCTGTTGGAGAAGGAGTTGAGTAGTAAGGAGTTGGGTAGTAGGGAACTTGACGGTACAGTTGCCTTCCGTCTGTTCGACACCTACGGATTCCCCCTCGACCTCACGGAACTCATCTGCCGCGAGAACGGCTTCACCGTCAACGAGGCGCAGTTCAACGTGGAGATGCAGAAGCAGAAGGAGCGCGCCCGCAACGCCGCCCAAGTGGAGAACTCCGACTGGGTGGAGCTGCAAGCTGGCGAGCAGCAGTTCGTGGGCTACGACTACACCGAATACACCTGCCACATCCTGCGCTATCGCAAGGTGACACAGAAGAAGAACGAGTTCTACGAGTTGGTGTTCGACTACACGCCGTTCTACGGCGAGATGGGTGGCCAAGTGGGCGACCAGGGCGTCATCGTCAGCGAGTCTGAGACGGTGGACATCATCGACTCGAAGCGCGAGAACGGACAGACCGTCCACATCGTGAAGAAGCTGCCGCAGCATCCCGAGGCTGAGTTCATGGCCTGCGTAGACATCGACAAGCGCGATGCCAGTGCTGCCAACCACACCGCCACCCACCTGCTCGACTATGCCTTGAAGCAGGTGCTGGGCGACCATGTGGAGCAGAAGGGTAGCTTCGTCAGCCCCGACACGCTGCGCTTCGACTTCTCGCACTTCGAGAAGGTGAGCGACGAGCAGCTGCGCGAGGTGGAGCGACTGGTGAACGACATGGTGCGTCAGGACCTGCCACGCGACGAGCACCGCGACATGCCCATGGACGAAGCCAAGAAGCTGGGTGCTATCGCCCTCTTTGGCGAGAAGTATGGCGACCGTGTGCGCGTGATGCGCTTCGGCCCCTCGTGCGAGCTTTGCGGTGGCATCCACACCACCAGCACGGGTCGCATCGGCTTCTTCAAGATTGTCAGCGAGAGCAGCGTCGCTGCTGGCATCCGCCGCATCGAGGCCAAGACGGGCAAGGAGTGCGAGGAACTGCTCTACAACATCGAGGACACGCTGAAGGCGGTGAGGTCGTTCTTCAGCAACGCCAAGGACTTGCAGGGCGTCATCCGCAAATATATTGAGGAGCACGACCACATGAAGAAGGAGATAGAGGGCTTCCAGGCTCAGGCCGTGGAGCGCTGCTGCCAGCAACTGCTGGCGAAGGCTCGCGAGGTGAACGGCGTGAAGGTCGTCACCTGCGTGCTGCCCTTGGAGCCTGCCGCTGCCAAGGACTTGGCCTTCAAGCTCCGTGCTGCCGTTGATGGCTCCGTGCTCTGCGCCCTTGGCACAAGGTATCAGGACAAGCCCCAGCTCACCATCATGATGAGCGACGACCTGGTGAGCGACCACGGCCTGAATGCCGGTCAGATGGTGCGCGAGGCCGCCAAGCTGATTCAGGGCGGTGGAGGCGGACAGCCTCACTTCGCTCAGGCTGGCGGAAAAAATGTCGACGGCCTCAGTGCTGCCGTCGACAAAGCCATTGAGCTGGCCAAGCTTTAAATGAAGAATGAAGAGTGAAGAATGAAGAATTTGCTACCGCACAGATGCTTTTTGTAAGCCTGATGCGGTAGCAAATTCTTCATTCTTCACTCTTCATTCTTCATTTTTTTTACTTGAAGATGAGTTGTGCAAACTGGTAGAGGCTGCGGCGCCAAGTCTGCCATTCGTGTTGTGTTCCTGGCGACACATAGCCGTGGGCGTTGAAGCCGAGGGCTTTCAGGTTCTCGGCGGCCTTGCCTACGCTGCCGTCGCCTTCGGCCATACGGGTCTCCTTGCCGCCAGCGCTCATGAAGAGCACCTTGTTGGTCTTCTTGAAGTCGGCAGCGTCCTTCAGGTCATCCACGCTGAATGTGCCACCACTGAACATGCCCACGTATGCAAAGGTCTTGGGGTTGGCCAGTGTGATGCCACGAGTCTGCATGCCTCCCATCGAGAGTCCTGCCATGGCGCGGTGCTCCGTGTCGGCAATCACGCGATAGTTCTTCTCCACCATCGGGATGATGTCCTTCAGCAGAATCTCCTGGAAGGCTTCGAAGAAGTTGCCGAAGCCGCCACGACCGAAGCCACCAGCACGCTGTCCGCCCTGTCCGCCAGGACGCTGTCCACCCTGTCCCATGCCTTGCGGGCGCTGTCCCTGGGCACCGCCAGGACGCTGTCCACCGAAGCCTCCGAAACCACCCTGACCGGGAGCTGGGTCGCCAGGACGGCGTGTGTCGAGACCGTTATCCATCCAGATGATGAAGGGCACTGCCTTGCCGGCGGCGATGAGGTTGTCCATGATGATGCCCGCCTTGCCCTGTGCGCTCCAGCCCGTCTCGTTCTCGCCCATGCCATGCTGCAGGTAGAGCACGGGGAATTTCTTTGTGGGGTTGGTATAATACTCGTTGGGCAGGTAGATGTAGCCGTGGCGCATCTTCTCCTGCACTGTCGACCAGTAGTACACCTCGTTGATGGTGCCCTGCGGCACGTTTTTCACTGTGTAGAACTCCTCGTCGGCGGCGGGCACGTCGATGCCGCTACCCCAGCGGCTGGCACCATAGAAGTATCTGCTGTTCGGGTCGGGCACGCTGGCACCGTCGATGTTCAGCTGATAGTAGTGGAAGCCCTCATCCTGCGGAGCCGAGGTGCCCGTCCACACGCCGTTGGCATCCTTGGTCATCTCGTAAATCTTGCCGTCGATGTCGAGTCCGACGAAGGAGGCCTTGGGGGCCGAAATCTGTGCACGCACCATGCGCTCTGAGTTCACCATCGGGTACTGCTTACCCTCCTGGTTGGTTGTTGCGGGCTTGAAGTCTTCAACACCTGCTACTACTGAAGGAACCGTGGGGTTCGTTCTGGGGGCACCAAACTGTGCTGATGCCGTCGTTGCTGCAAAGGCAGCTGCCAATAAGAACAGTTTTTTCATAATGATATAGTTTACAATCACTGTAGCATTTGACGCTGCAATGCGCTAAAGGCGTAACACATGGGCTTTCAATTATGATAGTTTAACATAGTTTACCATCCCCCTGCCCCTCCCCTTGCAGGGGCGGGAGGAGGGTCAGACATTCCCGCTCAACTGGATTTTGAAAAACAGGGAAAAACAAGAAAAACAGGGTAAAAGGTTTTTATCTGTATTTTTTGTTTTTATCTGTTTTTCTAACAAGAATTACCTACGCCGCTCTGTCGGATTTGCCGCCCAGTCGGCACCGTAGGGACGGACCTTGTGTCCGTCCGCAAGCGATTTGCCCACGCGGACGGACACAAGGTCCGTCCCTACCTGATGTACGCACGAATCCTATTTAAACCCTTAATTCTCCGTTTTGCTTAGGGGGGATTTCTGTGGCGAATTGAATGTTGACAAATAGAACACCCGATACATAGAAATCGGAAAGATTGTCAAAATTTTTCAAAATAAAATTTGTTCACGGTTTTGAGGCATTCTGGAGCGAAAAACGTCCATTTAGGAGCATTGTTCAACCCTCGTCAGATGAAGAACCGAGGGTGAAAAGCCCTATTTTTGCACATACGCCATGGTTTTGTGCACGTTTTTAACCCGTATTTGGTGCCCTTTTGCGGTTTTTTAAGCATGCCAAAAAATAAAACGGCAACGCCAAATTTTTTTTTGGCGTTGCCGTTTTAAAGGCTGCGATGCCCTTTTTTTGCTATATCAGTCCCAATCGGTTGAATGACAGTCGTTTGGCAAATCCTCTCAAAACTCGAAAATTTTCGACCAAAAGTTTTCTCGTGCAGAATTTTTGAATTATGGAGGGGTTAAATGGTCGTTTTGTCAATATCTTTCGCAAAACCCGTCCTGGCAGGTCACTACCGATTTTGAACAATATGGGTGCCCAATTTGACGTTCTCTTGAATCAAATTGGACACCCTATTTTGCAATGGTGCGAAATCCGTTTCTTCTGCTTCCAGTCGTCAGATGAAGCTGATGGTGCCTTGTACGGCCTCTGGAGCCTCGTTGCGGGTTTGCGCCTCCACGGTGGGAGCCGTGTTCTGGTTGCCAAAGCTGGCCAATATCTCGCGTGTGCGCTTGTAGGTGGGCGACGACTCCACGGCCGATATGACATCGTCGTTGTCGAGGTCTTCGGCGGTGAAGATATAGATGTTGGGACGACGCTTGTAGCGGTGGTTCTGGTCGGTGCCGTTGTAGTAGTGCGAGCGTCGCTCGTCGCGCTTGGCAGCCTTCTCCTGCTCTTCGGCCAGGCGGTTGGCCTCCTCGCGCGTCTGCTGCTTCAGCAGTCGCTCCTCCATGCCGTCCACGTTCTGCATGCCGAAGCCCGTGGCCAGGATGGTGACCTTCACACGCTTGCCCAGCTCAGGGTCGACGGCCACGCCCCACTTGAACACGAAGTCGTTGCCAAATTTGTCCATGAACTCGTGCACGTAGTTCATCTCCTCCATCATGAAGTTGTCCTTCGAGTCCTTCTCGTGGCTGAACGAGAGGTTGAGCAGAATCTTCTTCGAGTTGAAGATGTCGTTGTCGTTGAGCAGCGGCGAGTTCAGGGCGTCTTCGATGGCCTTCTTCACGCGGTCCTCGCCCTCGCCGTAGCCCGTCGACATGATGGCCACACCGCCGTCTTGCAGCACCGTCTTCACGTCGTTGAAGTCGAGGTTCATCGTGCCGTGCAGGGTGATGATTTCGGCTATCGACTTGGCGGCCACGCTCAGCGTGTCGTCGGCCTTGCCAAAGGCGTCGAGGAACGAGAGGTCGGGGTAGATTTCGCGCAGCCGCTCGTTGTTGATGACCAGCAGGGCGTCGACGTGCTTCGACATCTCCTCCACGCCGTCGAGTGCCTGGTCGATCTTGCGGTTGCCCTCGAAGCGGAAGGGGATGGTGACGATGCCCACGGTGAGGATGCCCATCTGCTTCGACTCCTGTGCGATGACGGGAGCAGCGCCGGTGCCGGTGCCGCCACCCATGCCGGCGGTGATGAAGGCCATGCGTGTGCCGTCGTCGAGCATGTTGTGAATGTCGGAGATGCTTTCCTCGGCGGCTGCCTTAGCCTTCTCAGGACGGTTGCCGGCTCCCAGGCCCTCGCTGCCCAGTTGCAGCTTCACGGGCACGGGACTGTCGTTGAGCGCCTGGTTGTCGGTGTTGCACACTACGAAGGTAACGTCGTGGATGCCCTCCTTATACATGTGGTTCACAGCGTTGCCGCCACCGCCTCCCACGCCGATGACCTTGATGATGCTGTGCTTCTCTTCGGGTTCGCCGAAGTCTACGAGAATATCGTTGTCGTTCATATTTCTTTTTTTTTGTAGGTTTGGTAGGTTTTGTAGGTTGGGTAGGTTGGGTAGGGTTATTCGTCTTCGGTGATTTTTGTTGTGAAATCCTTCAGACCTCGCTTGGCGCGGTTCCACCAGCTGTTCTCCTTCTTGCGGCGCTTCTCCTCCTCGCGCTTTTGTCGCTCCTCTTCCTTGCGCCTTTGTTCTTCTTCCTCCTTCTTGCGGCGGGCCTCCTCGGCAGCCTGGTCTTCCTCCTGCTGCGTGCGTATGGTGCCAGTCTCCTTCTCGTAGGCCTGTCGCGGCTTGCGGTCGGGGATGACGGGGGCGTTGTCCTGTCGCCCGTCGTCGCCGAAGAGGTTGCCCTGCTGGTCGATGCTTCCTCCGGCGCAGTTGATGTCGCCCTTGGCCAGCAGTCCCAACAGCGTGTTGTACATGCCGTTGCGGGCTTTGAGCACATCCAGGCTGGTGTTGATGGTGGTGGTGACAAACTTGGCCACGCGCACCTTCTCTATGCGTGTGCTCAGGGTGATGGCGCGCTCAATGTTCTTCATGTTGGCACCGCCACCGGTGACGATGATGCCGCCCAGCAGCTTGTCGTAGTATTCGTCGGGAATCTGGTAGCGCACGTTCTCGATGATTTCCATCATGCGGCCCTCTACAATCTCGATGAACTTTTGGCTTTCCACCTGCCGCTCGGGGTCGATGCTGTATTTCAGCGTGGTGTCGATGTCGGCGTTGTCGGTATAGGCCGATGCATATTTCAGCTTCATCTGCTCGGCGTCGCTCTCCTCCATCTGCAGCGATGCGATGTCCTTGGTGACGTTGTTCGAGCCCAGTGGTATGACGGCCAGATGGCGGAGCACGTTCTTCCAGAACACACTCACGGTGGTGGTGTCTGCACCGATGTCGACGAGGGCGCATCCCGAGCGTTTCTCGGCCTCGGTGAGCACGGCGTTGGCCAGTGCCAGCGGTGCCAGGTACATCTCGGCCACCTTGATGCCAGCCTGCTCAAAGCAGCTGTTCAGATTCTGGAAGAAGGTCTTTCGCACCAGGATGTTGAGGAAGTTGCCCTCTAAGCGTGTGGCGCGGATGCCCACGGGGTCCATCTGCAGGTGGCTGTCTACGCGGTATTCCTGCTCGGCCACGTCGAGAATCTTCTGCTCAGGATAGTCCAGGTTCCAGTTGGCGTCCATCAGCTCCACCACCATCTCCTGTGTGATGATGCTGTCGGCAGGCAGGTCGCGGCTGATGGTGTTGCGCACGGAGCGCAGCGACTGTCCGCCCACGCCTACGAACACCTGCACGATGCGCGCCTTGAGCTGGGCCTCGAGCTTCTTCACAATGTTTTGCAGGCACAGGGCCGTCTTGTCGATGTTGAATACCACGCCTTTGTGGATGAAGGAGGAGGAGTTCTCCTTGATCATGGCGAGCACCGAGATGCTGCCATCAGGTTTCTTTTGGCCGGCAATGGCAGTCACCTTCGATGACCCCAGTTCGATAGCCACGATGAATTCTTTCTGTTCTGACACCATATTGTTTCGATTTTATTGAGTTACGATGTTTCGTTATTTCGTTATCACGTTATCGCGTTATGACGTTATAACGAGATAACGACATGACGGCATAACGACATCACGATTTATCTCTTCTTGCATACTATCTGATTGTCGAATTCCACGCTGATGCGCTTGTATTTGTTCCATCCTGCCTGGCTGAGTCCGTATTGGTAGAACTTGCGCAGCCGCTCCAGCTTCTTCGTCACGCCTACGGGCTTCCCCAAATACAGAATATGTTCGCCCACGCGCGGCACCATCTCGATGGTACTGTCGGGGAGCACGTTGATTTGCTCTATCTGGTTGCGCCAGAAGTCGTCGGCAATGACGATGCTACCCAGCGGGGCCAGCACACGGCGGGCATAGGCGCGGTCGATGCTGCCCGTGGCCACCATCAGGTTGCAGGCATAGCCGGTGTTCTGCATGGCTTTCCCGTCTTTGTCTACATAGTAGTCGTCGCCGCTGCGAGCCATCACGCGCACCACGGGCACCCGCTCAGTGATGCGGATGTTGACGTTGCCGCCCTGTGTGCGATAGCACTCGGCGTTGTCTATCAGTTCGTGCTTCTCCAGCAGCTCCTCCATGGTGCGCAGGTTCACGTCGGCCATGGTGCGGCCAATGGGGTTCTGCCCCCCCTCTATCAGCATGCGGCGCACCTCGTCGGTGGTGAGGAATCCGTCGATGATGCCCTTGTCGATGCTGATGCGCACGTCGCGGCACACGGTCTCCTTCTCCACCGGCTTGTTGAAGGCCGTCACGGCCAGCAGCAGATAGGCTCCGATGATGATGTTGAAGATGATGATGAGCGTCTTTTTCCAGTTCACGGTTGTTGGGTGGTTGGTCGTTTGGTCGTTTGGGGCGAAGAGGAGTTAAGGACTCACTCTTCATTCTTTCATTTTTCTTTTCAGGATGTTGGCCATCTGTGGCACCTGTGCGTCGAGGTCGCCGGCACCGAGCACGATGAGCACGTCGAATGTGCGTCGCTTGATGAGCGGTATCACCTCTTCTTTCTTGATGAGCTGCTTCTGCACGCCCGGCGCCAGGCGGTCGTAGATGAGCTGCGAGGTGACACCCTCGATGGGTTCTTCGCGTGCAGGGTAGATTTCGGTGAGGATGACCTCGTCGAGCTGGCTCAGCGCCTCGGCAAACTGCGGATAGAAGTCGCGGGTGCGGGTGTAGAGGTGGGGTTGGAAGATGACGGTGATGTGGCGGTCGTGGTAGAGCTGGCGGATGGAGCGCGCGCTCTGGAAGATCTCCTGCGGGTGGTGGGCATAGTCGCTGAGGAACACCAGCTGCGGGGTCTTAATCTTGAAGTCGAAGCGACGGTCAACTCCGCTGAACGACAGCATGCCCACACGCAGCTCTTCGGCCGTGCAACCTGCCAGCTGGGCCATGGCCATGGCGGCGATGCCGTTCTCGATGTTGATAGGAACGGGCTGCCCCAGCTCGATGTTCTTCACGTTCTCGATGGGCGAGACGAAGTCGAAGGTGATTTCGCCGTTGGCGATGCGGATATTCTCGGCGTGGAAGTCGCCCTCGTCGCGACTGTAGTCGTAGCGTCGCACGCCGGGCTGCAGCCGCTCCTTCATCTCCAGCCCTCGGTGGATGATGAGTGCCCCCTCGGGCTGTATGAGCGAGCTGTAGTGGGCGAAGCTCTCCAAGTAGGCCTCCTTGGTGCCGTAGATGTCGAGGTGGTCGGCATCGGTGCTGGTGATGACGCTCATCCATGGCCGCAGCCAGTGGAACGAGCGGTCGTACTCGTCGGCCTCGATGACCACAAAGTCGGAGTCACTCAGGATGTAGTTCGAACCGTAGTTCTTTGCAATGCCTCCCAGGAAGGCGTTGCAGTCCAGGTGGCTC
>JAEEGG010012836.1_pt1 | contig 17997 bp, 14 predicted proteins | sample 9134161 | NCBI WGS metagenome assembly JAEEGG01 (sample SAMN16246543, study PRJNA631951) | gut metagenome | biome: gut microbiome; feature: rumen; material: CR-attached | host: Bos | place: Iran: Karaj | collected 2018-10 | reverse complement strand
CGATTCTTTCGCCTCGGCAGCCCGCTGCCTTTCGCCAATGCGCTCCACGTTCAGGCGCAGCAGCTCCTCCAGCACGTCGAGCTTGTCGTTGAAGGTTAAGGGGGCTGGTGGGCTGGAGGGGCTGGAGGGACTTTCGGGGAGCGAGGCATTGAGCCCGTCCTTGATTTCCTTGAAAATCCACGGACAGCCGAAGGTGGCCCGCCCAATCATCACAGCATCCACGCCATAGCGCTCGAAGGCCGTCAGGGCATCGCTGGGCGAGGTGATGTCGCCATTGCCGATGATGGGGATGTGAATGCGTGGATTGCGCTTCACCTCGCCGATGAGCGTCCAGTCGGCCTCGCCGGTGTACATCTGCGCGCGTGTTCGTCCATGGATGGTGAGCGCCTGTATGCCACAGTCTTGCAGTTGCTCGGCCAGCGTGGTGATGACGAGCTGCTCGTTGTTCCATCCCAGGCGCGTCTTCACCGTCACGGGTAGCCTCACGGCATCCACCACGCGGCGGGTGATGTCGAGCATCTTGGGGATGTTCTGCAGCATGCCGGCACCGGCACCCTTGCCAGCCACCTTCTTCACGGGGCAGCCAAAGTTCAGGTCTATCACGTCGGGGCGGGCCTGCTCCACCATGCGTGCCGCCTCGACCATGGCGTCGGTGTCGCGACCGTAGATTTGTATGCCCACGGGGCGCTCCTCGTCGCTGATGGCCAGCTTGGCCACGGTCGACTTCACATCGCGCACCAATGCCTCGGCCGACACGAATTCGGTGTAGACCATCGCCGCGCCAAACCGCTTGCACAGCAGACGGAACCCTGCGTCGGTGACATCCTCCATTGGAGCGAGGAAGAGGGGGCGAGGGCCAAAGTCAATGTTTCCTATCTTCATCGTTGCCTATTTTCGTGCAAAAGTAGCGAAAAGTTGGCACTTGCGTGTGGGGCAACAGCAGTTTTTTCTACAAAAAACGTTAAATCGCCACAGATTACTGTCGGTGAGTGATGCCGAAATGCTAACTTTTCATTAATTTTGCAAAATAAAACAAGAAACGACAATGGCAAGGAACGCAGTCTGGCACGACGAATATTGGCTGTTGCTGCTGCAGCTTTATCTGAGGCACCCCGTGGGGCTGAAGCCTCTCTACAGCCGCGACATGGTCGGCCTGAGCCTGGAGCTGCACATCTCGCCGCAATCGCTGCGCAGGCGGATGGAGCAGATTGCACGCTTAGACACGCCCAGGCTGGAGCGCATCTGGAATACTTATTCCACCGACCCAAAGCGCCTGGAACGCGCCGCCAACTTGCTGCGCAGCATGAAGGGCTTTGGGGCCGCCGACGACTTCTATGAGGGTGTGGAGGTGCAGGAGACTTTTGAGCTCGACTTCCGCCCCCTGCCCGCCGACGAGCGCTATATGCCTGTGATGCTCATCCTCATCCTCGACCTTTATTTCCAGCTCACGCCCGCCACCATGGTGGCTCGCACGCCCGAGGTGGTGGAACTGGCCCGCCTCATCAAGCTGAAGCCCAATGACGTGGTGGAAGTGCTCGACGTGATGCAGATTTGCGACCCCTACCTGGGGCGCACCGAGGTGACGCTCTCGCCGTTGTTGTTGCCCTGTCAGCAGGTGTGGCAGCGCTTCAGCGACCACGAGCCGCCACAGCTGCACCAGCTGGCCGAGGAATTGAAGGAGTACTTCAAGAGTAGTTCATATAAATAATTCGCGCGAGAAGTGCCACAAAGTCAGATTCAGGAACAACGGCAAGAGCAGCGGCTGGTGCAGTCGATATCGGCGCAGCAGCTGTTGCAATCGCAGCTCATAGAGTTGCCCCTGCAGCAGATGGCCGACCGCATTGAGACCGAGCTGCACGACAACCCGGCACTGGAGAAGAGCGTGGGCGACGACGACGCGGCCTCGTGGGAGCAGAGCGACATGGGCGACAGCCCCGAAGCTGCCGACGGCGACGACTACGACAGCCAGCGAGAGCGCGAGGAGCGCAGCGACGCACTCGACGCGGCATTAGAGAACATTGGGCGCGACGACGAAGACCTGCCCGTGTATCAGGGGGGCCACCAGTGGAGCGAGGAGAAGGAGTCGGCCATCTATGGCGAGGAGCGCTCGTTCTACGACATGCTGATGGACCAGGTGGGCGAGCTGGAACTGACGCAGACCGACCGCTTCGTGATGGAGTATCTGATACAATCGCTCGACGACGACGGACTGCTGCGCACACCCCTTGACGACATCTGCGAGCAGCTGGCCATCTACCACGGCATCGACCTCGGCGAACAGGATGCCGAGCGCCTGTTGCATACGCTGCAGCAGCTCGACCCTGCCGGCATTGGCGGACGCTCGCTCCGTGAGTGTCTGCGACTGCAGGTGGAGCGGCGAAAGCCTTCGGAACTGACCACGCTGATGCTGCGCGTCATCGACGAGCACTTCGAAGAATTCAAGAAGAAGCACTGGGAGCGCATCCAGCAGCTGATGCAGCTGAGCGACGCCCAGGCCGACATCGTGCTCAGCGAGCTGCGACGCCTGAACCCCAAGCCAGGCACGGCAATGGGCGACACCATGGGGCGCTCGATGCAGCAAATCACGCCCGACTTCATCGTCGACACCAACGACGACGGCTCCATCAGCTTCCAGCTGAACAGCGGCGACATGCCCCGACTGGAAATATCACAGTCGTTTGCCGACCTGCTGAAAGATTTCCAAAACAACAAGGAGCGCATGAGCCGACAGCAGAAGGAGGCTCTGCTATATACCAAGCAGAAGGTGGAGGCGGCGCAGAACTTCATAGACGCCGTGGAGCAGCGGCGGCAGACGCTGACACGCACCATGAAGGCCATCATACAGCTGCAGAAACCCTTCTTCGAGGAGGGCGACGAGGAGCTGCTGCGGCCCATGATTCTGAAGGACGTGGCCGCGCTGACAGGGCAGGACCTGAGCACCGTGTCGCGCGTCAGCAACTCCAAATACGTGCAGACGCGCTGGGGCACCTTCCCACTGAAGTTCTTCTTCAGCGACGGCTATGTCACCCAAAGCGGCGAAGAACTCTCCACCCGCAAAATCAAGGCCGCCCTGCGCACCCTTATCGAGGCCGAGGACAAGCATAAGCCCATGAGCGACGATGCCCTGCGCGTGGCCCTGGAGCAACAGGGATTCCCCATCGCCCGACGCACCGTGGCCAAGTATCGCGAGCAGTTGGGTCTGCCAGTGGCCAGGCTGCGCAAAGCGTGAGAATGATTTATCGTGATAACGTCATAACGAAATATCGTCATAACGAAATAACGTGATAACGAAATAACGAAACAACAACAGAAAAGAAAAAAACTTTGACCCGCCAGAAAGGACTCATCATCGCGGCAAAGGTCATCAGCATGATCTTCACGCCGTTCTACTTGCCACTGATAGGCATCGCCCTGTTGTTCTCGTTGAGCTACATGAACATGCTGCCCATGAGCTACAAGCTGCTCGTGGTCACCATTGTCTATTTCCTCACCATCTTCTTCCCCACCTTCCTCATCCACCTCTATCGGCGTGCCAAGGGCTGGTCGCTGCTGCAGCTCAGCCACCGCCGCCGCCGCATGGTGGCCTACGCCATCTCCATCCTCTGCTATATCGCGTGCATCGAGCTGATGAAGTATTACCACATCTATCATTTCATCATCAGCATCGTCATTGCGGCCCTGCTCATCCAGGCGGTGAGCGTGGTGGTGAACATCTGGTGGAAGATCAGCACCCACACGGCAGCCATCGGCGGCGTGTGCGGGGCGCTGATGGCTTTTGCCGAGCTGTTCCGCTTCAACCCCGTGTGGTGGCTCTGCGTGGGAATCCTGGTATCGGGCATATTGGGCACGGCGCGCATCATCCTGCGACAGCACACGCTGGGGCAGGTGGTGGCCGGCTTCGCCATCGGCGTGGTGTGTGCCTTCGTGGGAGTATTGTATATATAAAAAGCCCACCCCAACCCTCCCAAAGGGAGGGGGAGCGAAAAGTGAAAGAACAAGTAATAAATAAAATAATGAATAAAATGGACAACAATATTGCACATCCCTCCCAACGGGAGGGCTTGGGTGGCCCATTAGTTAGCATCATCATGGGCAGCACCAGCGACCTGCCCGTCATGGAGAAAGCCTGCAAGCAGCTCGACGAGCTGCAAGTGCCCTTCGAGGTGAACGCCCTCTCGGCCCACCGCACGCCAGAGGCCGTGGAGCAGTTTGCCAGCCAAGCTGCCAGCCGTGGCATCCGCGTCATTATCGCCGCAGCTGGCATGGCCGCCGCCCTGCCGGGTGTCATCGCCGCGCAGACCACGCTGCCCGTCATCGGCGTTCCCATCAAGGGCATGCTCGATGGCCTCGATGCCCTGCTCAGCATCGTTCAGATGCCGCCGGGCATCCCCGTGGCCACCGTCGGCGTGAACGCTGCGCAGAACGCTGCCCTGCTGGCATGCCAGATGCTCGCCCTGGGCGACGAGGCACTGGCACAGCGACTGGCCGACCACAAGGTAGGCTTGAAAGCCAAGATTGAGAAAGCCAACAAGGAGCTGGCCGAGCTGAACTTTGCGTATAAGACCAACTGAATGGCGGCGCATCACGTCTGGCATGGCTTTTGCTACACTTGAATTGACAACTATAGTTATTAACCATCAATAAAAGCAAGAAACAATGGAAGTTACAATCACCAACGAGAACTTTGAGACGCTGAAGAACGGGCCGAAGCCCTTAGTCATTGACTTCTGGGCCACCTGGTGCGGTCCCTGCCGCATGGTGGCTCCCATCATCGCCGAGATGGCCGAGAAATACGACGGACAAATCGTCGTGGGCAAGTGCGACGTGGAAGAGAGCGAAGACGTGGCTGCCGAGTTCGGCATCCGCAACATCCCCACCGTGGTGTTCATGAAGAACGGCGTGGTGGTCGACAAGATTGTGGGCGCCGTGTCCAAGCAGAAGTTCGAAGAGAAATTCGCAGCCTTTGTCTGAGCCATGAGTATCGACGACGAACTGCTGCAAGACGAGCAGGAGATGCAGCGCGAGATGGCGTTCGTACGCCAGCAGCTGCCCGCCGATGTCAGCGCCCATTTCAGCAGCGACGAGCTGCTGCAGTGGGTGTTGGAGACCATCGTCAGCTACTACTTCGAAAGTGGCGTGCTGGAGAGCGAGGCCGACGAGGTGAGCGTCGACATGGAGGCCGTGGCACGCTATGTGTGCGACATGGCCGAACAGGAGGGCCAGCCACGGCTCGACGCCAACGAGGTGAGGCTCATCGCCGAGGCCGACTTGGACTTCCAGGAGAGCCTTCTGTAGTATTCAATAATAGCAAGCGCGAATGGACATCCAACAACTCTATCAGCTCTATCAGCAGCATCCCTGCATCACCACCGACAGCCGCCAATGCCCCGAGGGCAGCATCTTCCTGGCGCTGAAGGGCGAGAGCTTCGACGGCAACCAGTTTGCCGCGCAAGCCCTGCAGAAGGGCTGTGCCTATGCCATCGTGGAGAAGCCTGAAGGCGGCACCGAGGGCATCAGCGGACAGTACATCTATGTGGACGACACGCTGCAGACCTACAAGGACCTGGCACGCGAGCACCGCCGACAGTTCGACATCCCCGTCATCGCCATCACCGGCACCAACGGCAAGACGACGACGAAGGAGCTGGTGAAGGCCGTGCTCAGCGAGAAATACAACGTGCTGGCCACCGAGGGCAACTTCAACAACGACGTGGGGGTGCCCAAGACGCTCTTCCGTCTGCGCCCCGAGCACGAGATAGCCATCATCGAGATGGGAGCCAGCCACCCCGGCGACATCAAGACGCTGGCCGAGACGGCCGAACCCACCTGCGGACTCATCACCAACGTGGGCCACGCCCACCTGCAGGGCTTCGGCAGCTTCGAGGGGGTGAAGAAGACCAAGGGCGAACTCTACGACTATCTGATAGGCCACCACGCCGACGGCCCCATCTTCATCAATGCCGACAGCGACGACTTGGTGGACATGATTGGCGACGAGGAGGACATCTGGCTCACGCCCTACAGCACCGACCCCGACAAGCAGTATGTCTGCATCTCGGCCGAGGTCATCAGCTGCGACCCACTGCTGAAGATGCGCTGGCGCCGCCCGCTGATGGAACTGGAAGAGACGGGGGCCTCGCAGAAGTGGCATAAGGTGCAGACACAGCTCATCGGAGCCTACAACATCTACAACCTCCTGGCAGCCATCGCCGTGGGCATCAACTTTGGCGTCGAGCGCAAAGCCATCTGCCACGCCTTGGAGAGCTACGTGCCCACCAACAGCCGCTCGCAGCTGGTGCAGACACCACACAACCGCCTCATCGTCGACGCCTACAACGCCAACCCATCGAGCATGATGGCGGCGATAGAGAACTTCCAGCAGATAGTCACCCTCGAAGGCGAAGAGAAGATGCTCATCCTGGGCGACATGCGCGAGCTGGGCACCGCCAGCGCCGACGAGCACCAGAAGCTGGTAGACCTGCTGGCCGTGGCGGGCATGAAGCACGTGTGGCTGGTGGGTCCGGAGTTTGGCCGCACCAAGAGCGACTACCGCAAGTTCAACGATGTTGACGAAGTGAAGGCCGGGCTAAAAGAACATCAACCTTCAGGCCGCCTCATCCTCATCAAAGGGAGCAACGGCACACACCTCTACGAACTGCCTCCGCTGCTGTGACGCCACAGCGCGGGGGCAGTTTCCGTTGAAAGAAGATGGAAAAAACGGCTTGTAGCAAAAAATAAATGGAAGAAAACAGCTCCGTTTCGGTTAATTTGCGTAAATTTGCAAACAATTTGAATAAACAACCAATTATTTAACACTTATGCAAAAGAGATTCTTTCTACTTCTCGCCATGCTGCTCACGCTGACGCTGGGCACCATGGCACAGGTTACTACGTCGAGCATGGCCGGCAAGGTGACACTCGAAGGCTCTAACGAGGAAATCATCGGTGCCACCGTGGTGGCCGTGCACGAACCGTCGGGCACGCGCTACACCGCCGTGACCAACATGAAGGGTATGTTTGCCATCCAGGGCATGCGTGCGGGAGGCCCCTACAACGTCACCGTGAGCTACATCGGCCACCAGACGAAGACCTTCCGCAACATCACGCTGCAGCTGGCCGAGACCTACAACCTCCCCGTGCTGCTCAGCGAGAACGTCAACGACATCGCCGAGGTGGTGGTGACGGGCAAGGCCTCGAAATTCTCATTGGAGAAAACAGGTGCAGCCACCAACATAACCAGCCAACAGATTCAGGCAATGCCGACGGTGAGCCGCAGCATCACCGACGTTACCCGTCTATCCCCCTTCGGCGGCAGCGGCATGAGATTCGCTGGCACTGACGGGCGCCTGGCCAACTTCACCATCGATGGTGCCAACTTTAACAACAACTTCGGTCTGAACGACAAACTGCCTGGCGGTGGAAACCCTGTATCGCTCGACGCTATCGACGAACTGCAGGTGGTGATTTCACCCTTCGACGTGCGCCAAACAAATTTCATCGGTGGCGGTGTGAACGCCATCACGAAGAGCGGTACGAACACGTTCAAAGGAACAGCATACATATATCACCGCAACGAGAACATGCGCGGCGACGCCATTAACCACGTGCAGATGAGCGGTGCACGCGACAAAGACCAAAGCACAACGTATGGTGTTACGCTGGGCGGACCGATTATCAAGAACAAGCTTTTCTTCTTCGTTAGTGGCGAAATGATCAAAACGCCGACGATCGCTGTGCGCTGGCGAGGCTCTGAAGACGGCATGTATGACGTGACGCAAAACATCTCGCGCACGACGCTGGACGACCTTGAGACGGCCAGGCAGTTCGTACACCAAAAATATGGATATGACACAGGCTCGTATTCTGACTTCCCTGCCGACGAGAGCAACTACAAGGCACTGGCTCGCTTAGACTGGAACATCACCGACAAGCATCATCTGGCGCTGAGATATAACTACACGAAGAACACCATCTGGAACGGACCCAACGCTTCGTCGATGGACGGCGGCACCAGGTCGGCCTTCAGTCGTACGTCGCAGTACTCGATGTCGTTTGCCAACTCGATGTACTCGATGGACAACCTCGTTCATTCGTTCTCTATCGACCTGAACAGCCGACTCAGCGACAAGCTGTCGAACCAGTTCCTCGCCACCTTCTCCAAGCTCGACGACATCCGAGGTACCGACTCAGCCGAGTTCCCCTTCATCGACATCCTCGACGGATTTGGCGACCCCTCGCAGCCGGGCAACTACATGGCGCTGGGCTATGAGCTGTTTACGTGGAACAATGCCGTGCACAACACCGTGTGGAATGTTAAAGATGACGTGACTTACTACATGGGTAAGCACAAGATAATGGCGGGCGTGAGCTATGAGTACCAAATGGCCGACAACCAATATATGCGCAACGGCACAGGCTACTACCGCTATCGCTCTTTGGAAGATTTTATGAACGGCGCTACTCCAGAAGTGGTGTGTCTCACTTACGGCTACGATGGTGAGGCAAAGCCTGCCGCCAGAGTGCAGAGCAACAAGCTGGGCGTCTATGCACAGGACGACTGGCAGGTCAACGACAAGTTTAAACTGACATTCGGCACCCGAATCGACGGTCTTTTCTTCAACAACAGCGACCTGATGACCAATAAGGCCATCTACGACCTTGACTACAATGGCCGCCATATTGACACCGGCAAGTGGCCAGGCTCTACAATCACGTTCTCCCCCCGCGTGGGCTTCACTTACGACGTGTTCGGCGACAAGTCGCTGAAGGTGCGTGGTGGAACGGGGCTGTTCTCAGGCCGTCTGCCACTGGTGTTCTTCACCAATATGCCGACAAACAGCGGTATGGTACAGTATCAGGCTCAACTCAACTCGAAGAACGGCGAGAAACTGGGGTATGGCATGGATGCTTTCAATGGCGGACTTGTCACCGATGCCAACGGACGTGCCACCATTGCAGCACTCTACAACAAACTAACCACGATGACCAACGCCGAGGGGAAAACAATCTTCCCCACTACGGTGAAACCTGAAGACGGCACGGTGCCCAGCTCCATCTCAGCCGTGAGCGACGACTTCAAGATGCCACAGGTGTGGAAGTCGAGCATTGCCATCGACTATCAGCTGCCTGTTAGCTTCCCTCTTAGCATCACGGGCGAGTTTATCTTCAACAAGATGCTCAACGACCGCAGCATCTCCGACTGGAGCATACGCCCTGTTGAGGGATTTGCGCGTTGGCACGGCGCCGACAACCGTCCCATCTATCCCAGCGACTTCCGCACCAACACGAAAGCATTTATGCTTGAGAACACCTCGAAAGGCTATGGCTGGATAGGCAACGTCACCGTCAACGCTCAGCCGTTTGATTGGATGAACCTGATGGTAGCCTACACACATACGGTGAACAAGGAAATAACGGGAATGCCCGGCTCGGCAGCCGAGAGTGCCTTCACATACGTTCCCACATACGAGGGTCCCAACAACATTCGTCTGCACAATTCACAGTATGTGACTCCCAACCGTTTCATAGCTAATCTCACCATCAACGATCGTTGCAGCAACCACTACTCGCTGATTTATGAAACCTGGCAGGGAGGCTACAACTACAGCTATATGATGCAGAACGATATGAATGGCGACGGCTACGCCTACGATGCCCTCTATATTCCCACCGACCAGCAGGTGGCCAGCGGAGAATTCCGCTTCGTCAGCAAGGATGATGCCGTGCGCTTCCTCGACTTCATTCACCACGACAGCTACTTGAAGAAGCACCAGGGCGAATACGCCGAGCCATACAGTGTCTACAACCCATGGGTTCACCGCATAGACTTAGCTTACAAACACGACTTCTGCGTGAACGTGGGCAACACCTCTCACGACCTACAGCTCTCGCTCGACGTGAAGAACGTGCTCAACTTCTTCAACAGCAGCTGGGGAGTGAGCAAATACATGAATACCTCGCTCAACGAGGGGCGCATCTTGAAGTATGAAAGCACCGACGCAGAGGGTTATCCCGTGTTCTCTACTCCAACAGCCGTTAATGGAAGCACCAAGACCTGGGCCTCCAACTACAGCATCGGCCAGTGCTGGTATGCCAGCGTGGGCGTGAAGTATATGTTTGAAGGCAAGAAGCGCGACGACTGCGGATGCAACAACGACGGCGACACGAAGGCCAGAACCGTATACGTGAAGGACAACCGCGAACTTGACCGCCTGAACGGCGAAATCAACCGCCTGCGTGCTCAGGTGACCGACCTGAAGAACCGCAAGCCCGAGAAGGAAATCGTCACCATTGACAACAGCCGCGTGGTCACCTTCCCCTATCTGGTCAACTTTGCCGTGAACAACACCTCCGTGGAGAACCGCGACAAAGTAAACCTGGAGTCCATCGCCAAGATGATCAAGAGCACGCCAGAGAAGAAATACAACGTCATCGGCTACGCCGACAAGCAGACTGGCACCCCCGAAGGCAACGCCAAGCTGGCCAGCGAGCGCGCACAGAACGTCTACGACATGCTCATCAACCAGTATGGCGTGCCCGCCAAGCAGCTCGTGAAGGATTCGAAGGGCGGCGTAGACTACATCTACATGAACGATGAGCAGCTCTCGCGCTCGGTCATCATCACCGAAGTGAAGTAAAATATGAACAAAGGCAAATCAACGAATAAAAGAAATACGACTATGAAACTGAAGTATATTATTGGCGCATTCCTTTCGGCAATGTTCTTCGTGGGTTGCTCTTCCGACGATGACCCAATCGGGACGTTAGACGGCATCAGCCTCTCTGAAACATTCGTCACCATACCGGCTGCGGGAGGCGACGCAACCATTACTGTCAACGCCAATGGCCAATGGAAATTCGACGAAATCTTCTACGTAAACGTGGCTACTGGACAGAAAGACCAGAACGGCAAAGACATCACCGAGAAGAAGTATTACCCCCTGCCCGTACAGCTGAACAAGGAAAAAACCGACGGCGAATACTCATGGCTCACCGCCGACCACTTGTCGGGTGCCGCCGGAGAGACGATGGTGACCTTCCACGCCAATGCCAGTGATGCTGGCCGCGAGGCAATGCTCCAGATCACCATCGGCGGAAAGACGCAGTTCCTCATTGTGCGGCAGGGGTCGCTCGAACCAGCTCCCGCCACCTGCGCAGAAATCATCGCCGGCCCCGACTCGAAGACCTATCTCGTCACGGGAACAGTGAAGAGCATCGCCAACACCACCTACGGCAACTGGTATCTTGAGGATGCCACTGGCCAGGTGTACATCTACGGCACCCTCGACGCCGATGGAAAGACCAAGAACTTCACCTCCCTCGGCATCGAGGTCGGCGATGTGGTCACCGTGAGCGGTCCCAAGACCACCTACAACGGCACCGTGGAACTTGTTGACGTTACCGTGATCAAGATTGTGAAAGCCCTGCTGAAGATTGATGCCACCGAGACATCGGTAGACGCCGACGGCGGCGACGTCGACGTGAGGGTGGCCTACAAGGGCAACGGCACCCTGTTCGACATCGAAGACGCTGCCAAGGACTGGGTACGGCTCAAGGATTCGAAGTACATACCTGGCGTGAAGACCATTCGTGAGCAGAATCCCGCCGACACCGTGGTCTATACGTTCACCGTGCTGCCCAACAGCGGCGACAGCCGTAAGGCAGCTATCGTGTTCAGCTCGAACAACGGCAAGGACAAGACCGAAATCAACTACACCATCAAGCAGAAGGGGTTTGCCCTGCCTCACGGAAAGAATGCTTCCGACCCGTTCAACGTGGCAGAAGCCATCGCCAAGTGCATAGAGATAGGCAGCACCACCGACGGTGAGATTTATTATGCCAAGGGTAAGATCAGCAGCATCAAAGAAGTGAGCACCAGCTACGGCAACGCCACATTCAACATCAGCGACGACGGCAGCGACGACAATGCCCTCACATGCTTCCGCTCTCTTTTCCTCGACAACGAAAAATTCACCGACGAGAAGGCCATAGAGGTGGGCGACGAAGTCATCGTCTGCGGAAAGCTGGTGAATTATGGTGGCACCACGCCCGAGTTCTCGGGTAACGTTTACATTTACTCGCTGAAGAAGGGCGGCTCGTCGGGCGCCACCGCCGGCACATTGGCACAGCCCTTCACGCCCGCCGAGGCCAACGCCTTCTGCCAGTCGCTGGGCGAGGGCAACACCAGCGACACCGACTACTACGTGAAGGGGAAAATCATCGAAATCACCGACAACAACCAGTTTGGCACGCAGTATGGCAACTGCACCTTCTACCTCTCGACCGACGGCAAGGACAGCGCCGACAAGTTCTACGTCTTCCGCACCCTCTACCTTGGCAACGTGAAGTACACCGACGACAGCTGGCTCAAGCCCAAGGCTGGCGACGAGGTCATCGTCTGTGGCAAGTTCACCCTCTACAAGGACAAGAACGGCAACCTGGTGCCCGAGACTTCGGCCAACAACAGCTACATCTACTCGCTCAACGGCAGCACGAAGTAGCCATTCCCCAACCACTCCTTACCAAGTTGTTACAATTAAAATGTGTTAAGACGGGAGGTGCCTCAAAACAGCCGAATACCCTCAAAACTCGCGCGTTTTCCACAAAAAAATAATTGGACGAAAATAAGCGAGTTTTGAGAGGTTTCGGCAAACCTCTGGCTTTCAGACGCATAGGCTCAATTTGGCCATAAAAACCCATGGTTGGCTCAAAAAAGTCAACGTCAAAAAAAAATTTGGCGTTGACTTTTTCTTTTTTGGCGTTCTCGCAGAAACGAAAAATGGCCTAAATAACGGCTAAAATCCTGCACAAAACCTACGCGGTTGTGCAATAATCGTGTCGACAGTCGATTTTCCCTCATCGTTCGCCTTGCTCAAACAGCCTAAAGTGTGCGTCGTTTTGTTCTAGAATGAAAAATTTTTTTGTAAGAATTCAGGAATTTCCATTTCACATCCTTTTGCACTTTTTGTCTGTTGTTTAACTGCCCAATTCGCCACGGGAACCACTCACGCTGCCTACCGAAAAAGGCATGGCTTTTTCCCTCTCCGGTGGCCTCCGCTCCCCATTTGTCGTGGCCTGAACCATGCTCCGCAACCACTATTTCGCCAACTGTAGACGAAACCCACCAAGAAAAGCCGCAGTGCGCCGACCTTCTCGTCGGCGGCTGGTGCCCTACGCTCAGCGCAGGGGCTTCAACGAGAGCTTCACGGGCTGTCGCTGCGACAGTTCGCCGGGGTTGGAGCCGGGCGCGCCTTCGGGCACCGACATGCCGTGGCGGTCATAGAGCTGCTGCCAATAAAGGGGGATGAGGCCCTGGGCATCGCGGAAGGTCATGGGGACGGGGGCGAAGATGGCATGCCCCTGCTTATCGACAAACGACAGCTGCACCAGCTCGGAACAATAGATGGCGTCGTTGGTGGGCAAGTAAAGCGAATCATAGGGCATGCCGAGATAGTGGCGGGCGTTGCCCACCGAGTGGCTGCGCGCCGCCACTGCCACGCGCCCTCGGAGATAGTGGCCATCCTCGCGCCGCAACACCTGGCGGAGCGGGGTGACAACAACACCCTGGCGGGGGATGGCCTCCACCACCTGACCCCGGCCAGCATAGATGGCCACGTGGTCGATGCTGGCGGGCGTCACCTGGGTGATAAAATTATCGGCAGCGACGACATGAAACAACAAGTCGCCGCTGCGCAATGACGTGGCGCACGAGGCACAGCCCAGCGCTGCCACCAAGAGGAGTCGTCTCATTTATTATTGATGCTGTGGGCGCAACAGGTCGTTGACGGTCTTCACGGGGTTGAAGGTGCCTAAGGGCACTTCCACGAAGACGGTGCTCCAGTCGCTCATGGCACCATTCCACAAGCCGGGCAGCTCCAGCGCCTTCAGCTCCTTGCCACCCTTCGACTTGCTGCTGATGAAGCCTGTCGACTTGTCGACATAGCGGGGCAGGTCGAATGGCTGGCCCTTATAGTCGCGCACGGCGCACACCAGGTCAACGGGGTTGAAGTGGGTGCCCTGTGTGAACATCTTCATGTATTCCTCGTTCTGCGTGTCAATCTGGCTGCTCTCCAGGATTTGCAGGCTGACGGTGCCGTCTTGGTTGTAGGTGAGGAAGGGTCCTCCGCCCGGCTCGCCCACATTCTTCACCACGCCGCACACGCGCATGGGCCTGTTCAGCTTGCGGCGCAGGTAGTCGGCATCCACGGTGTTGCCCTTTGGCTGGCAGCACAGGTCGTGCTCCACGAAGTGGGCCATCTCGGCCATCTGTGCCTCGGTGGGCTGCCCCTCGTCGAGCAGGCGCAGATAGCCGAAAGCCTTCTGCTGCAGCTGCACCAGCACGCCGGCGATGACCTGCTTCCACTCCACGGTCTCGGGCTTCAGGCTGTCGGGCACCACGTTGTCGATGTTCTTCACAAAGATGACGTCGGCATCAATCTCGTTCAGGTTCTCGATGAGTGCGCCATGGCCTCCGGGACGGAAGAGCAGACTGCCGTCAGCCTCGCGGAAGGGTGTGTTGTCGGGATTGGCAGCGATGGTGTCGGTGCTGGGCTTCTGCTCAGAGAAACTGATGTCGAACTTCACGCCGTGCTGCTGTGCCAGTGCGTCGGCCTTCTCGGCCACCTTCTGGCGGAAGAAATCCATGTGCTCATGGCTCACGGTGAAGTGCACGTGGGCCTCGCCCTTCGAGGCGGCATAGAGGGCACCCTCCACCAGATGCTCCTCCATGGGCGTGCGGGCACCGTCGGCATACTTGTGGAAGAGGAGCATGCCCTTGGGCAGCTGGCCGTAGTTCAGGCCTTCCTTCTTCAGCATGTTGGCGGCCACGGCCTTGTAGTTGCCCTCGGCCATCAGGGCCTTCACGCCCTTGCCCTCGTTTTTCAGACACACGGCATCGAGGGCATCGAAGAAGGCAAAATGCTCGATTTCATCGAAGTATTTCTTCTCGAAGTCGGTGGTGGGAACGTCGTAGGGCGCGTCGACAAAAGCAAACATGTTCTTGAACATACGGCTGGCGGCACCGCTGGCTGGCACGAATTTCACCACGCGGCGTCCTTCGGCCTTATACTGCTGCCACGCCTCCACATACTGCTGGCGCTCCTCGGCCGAGGGTGCAACGATGCCACGGCCCACGGCGGCGGCGGCTTCGAGTTTCAGAAACGGGAAGCCCGTCTCGAACTGGTGTAACTGGGTCTCGATGGTCTCTGCGCTGATGCCACGCTGGGCTATCTGCTGCAGGTCTTTTTCTGATAGGTTCATAGCGGTAGGTTTTTTGTTCACGGCACAAAGTTACGAATTTGCCAGCTATCCACCAAAGAAAGCAAGGAAAAAAAGAAGCTTTTTTTGTTGCCGGCTTCATACGAGAGCCACAAACCCTAAAAACAAAGGGTGCCACCATCGCTTTGCAGCCCCAACAAGTAGGCCAGTCGGACTAATCTGATTAATCAGAGTATTCCGAGTAATCAGAGTATTCCGAGTAATCAGAGTATTCCGAGTAATCAGAGTATTCCGAGTAATCAGATTATTCCGAGTAATCAGAGTAATCCGAGTAATCAGATTATTCCGATTAATCGGATTAATCAGACTAATCTGATTAATCCGAGCCATTCCGAGCCATTCCGCCCTGGCAATAAAAAAAAGGCAGCCCCCCACTTGGTGGAAGACTGCCAGACGATAGTGCCAAAAAACCGCGATGCGCTTACTTGCGGAGACCGAGGGCCTTGATGATGGCACGATAGCGGTTGATGTCCTTGTTGTAGAGATACTTCAGCATCTTGCGGCGGCGACCGACGAGCTTGGTCAGCGAGCGGGCGGTACCGAAGTCCTTGTGGTTCTGCTTCAGGTGCTCCGTCAGGTGCTTGATGCGATAGGTGAACAGTGCAATCTGGCTCTCAGCCGAACCGGTGTCGGTTGCCGACTGGCCATACTGCTGGAAGATCTCTTCTTTCTTGGCTTTGTCTAAATACATTGTTTTGTTGATTAATAAAGTTGGTTGCTCATTCATCCTTCCCCCGCTGGCAGTCTTAATCACAGCTGTTTCACGGCGTCGAATGTACTGGGTTTTCCAGAAAGCGGGTGCAAAGGTACTGCTTTTTTCCCATTCTGACAAGTTTTTTCCTCTTTTTTTTCATATACGCCTCATTCGGCAAGGGATTTACACCCAGTCGTGAACGGCAATCAACGCTAATTCCTCCTTTGCCTATTCAGGTTCGATAGTCTGCGTAAACAGCCAAAGAAAAGAAAAACGCATAAAAAAAGCAAATAATTGCCCTCCTTTCCAATGTATTTAACAATAAATATGTATCTTTGCAACGATGAATGAAACAATCAACATATACCACGGAAGTAATGTTCTGGTGGAAATGCCGCAAATCATTGTATCAGGGTTTTATAAAGACTTTGGTTATGGCTTTTATTGTACCAACATAGAGACCCAAGCGCGAAAATGGGCACTGACCAAGAAAGGGGACAGCATCGTTTCCGTGTATTCTTACCAAGAGGATAAAAGCTTGAAATTGTTGTCTTTTCCGCAGATGACAGAGGAATGGCTTGACTTCGTTGTCAATTGCCGTCGCGGAATCAAGCATGACTATGATATTGTGGAGGGGCCGATGGCCGATGACCAAATATGGGACTATGTTGAAGACTTCATTGAAGGGAGTATCACCAGAGAAGCGTTCTGGGTACTGGCAAAGTTTAAGCATCCTACGCATCAGATTGTTTTTTGCACCCCCAAGTCGCTAAGCACTATCAAGTTTGAAAGGAGCATAAAACTATGACAAATGTATATTTCCCCAGCGAGGTGATAAAGACCGACGATCTATATTTCGTTTGCTACATGGTAGAGCGCATAGCAAGGCATTTGAAGCAGCCAAACAGCTACGTCGTTAACGCCATGGGGCACGACGAGCTGGCAAAAAAACTGTCGCTGGCAGATGTGCTGCATGCCATGAATCCCTTGCAGGTAGAAGCAGACTGGATGGAGGAGTTCCACCTACAGCCGGGCGATTATGATGTGGCAAACGTAGACCCTGAGCTTTGCCCAAGGATTCCGACTGCCACACAGATGGGGAAAGTCTACAAACGACTCATCTTGAGCACCATGATGCCCGGTGAGGATTATGCCGATGCCCTGTTGCGGGTTTACAACAACCCTATCTGCAAGGTGCTCGACAATTATAATTGCAGTGCCTATTACGAACCGTCGCCCTACATCACGCGCAGCTATTTCGCTGGCGGCTTTTAGGGATTGACATCTGGTCGCTCTTGTTATCAAAGCGACGCAAGAACTTGGGAAATATTGGAAGCGTAGGGACAGACCTTGTGTCTGTCAGCAAACAATTTAGCCACGCGGACGGACACAAGACCTGTCCCTACAGCAACGATTCGCTACGAGAAGTGGATACATCAATTTGAACGCCCTACTTCGAAATAGCACTGGCCTTTCGGCCCCTTCAGGCCCAAAGGAACGAACAAAAACGGAATCGCCAAGCATTATTCTCGTTTTTTATTTCTTGTTTCGGAAATAATTCGTAAATTTGCAGCAAACTTCTTGCACGGTGTCGGCAGCGACACCATCGACAGCACTGGCAAGGAGCTGACACATAAAAACGCTGAAACAATGAAAAGGACAATGATGGCAGCATGGCTGATGGCGGCAAGCATGCTCGCGATGGCACAAGGAGCGACTGGCGGCGTGGCCAAGCGCTGCCCTCCCCTCACTCCCGCCTGGGCCTTCGGTCATATCGTGTGGGAAGACAGCATCAACACCACGACTGGAGCCGAGCGCATCGTGAACGGCTATTTGGAACGGGGCATCCCCGTGGATGCCGTCATCATCGACAGCCCGTGGAGCACCAGCTACAACGACTTCACGTGGGACGACCAGCGCTATGCCGACCCCGTGGCCATGATGAAGGGCTTTGCCGCCCGTGGCGTGCGCACCATCCTGTGGCTGACGGGATGCGTGAATACCCAGTGCAAGGACACGCGCCAGCA
>JAEEGG010012830.1_pt1 | contig 18002 bp, 17 predicted proteins | sample 9134161 | NCBI WGS metagenome assembly JAEEGG01 (sample SAMN16246543, study PRJNA631951) | gut metagenome | biome: gut microbiome; feature: rumen; material: CR-attached | host: Bos | place: Iran: Karaj | collected 2018-10 | reverse complement strand
ATCATCAAGGGCATGGGCGAACTTCACCTCGACGTGTACATCGAACGTATGCGCCGCGAATACAAGGTCGACGTGCAGACCGGTGCTCCGCAGGTGGCCTACCGCGAAACCATTACCCGCGAAGCCAAGTTCGAATACACCCACAAGAAGCAGACCGGTGGTTCGGGTCAGTTCGCTAAGATGTCCGGCGTGATGCGCCCGATGCCTGTCGAAGGCGACTCCGAAAAGGTCTACAACTTCGTGAACTCCGTCGTCGGCGGCCGTATTCCTAAGGAATACATCCCGTCTTGCGACAAGGGCTTCCAGAGCTGCATGCAGGCCGGTTCCCTCATCGGCTTCCCGGTCGTGGGTATCGAAATGGAAGTTCAGGATGGTGCGTTCCACCCGGTGGACTCCTCTGACATGGCGTTCCAGATTTGTGCCCGTATGGCCTTCCGCGAAGCTTTCGCCAAGGCTGGCCCCCAGATTCTTGAACCGATCATGAAGGTCGAAATCGCCACCCCGACCGAATTCCAGGGCAACGTTGTGGGTAACGTCTCCCAGCGTCGCGGTACCATCACCGGTACGAACGAAGAACTCGGCACGACGACCATCACCGCCGAAGTCCCGCTTTCCGAAATGTTCGGTTACGCTACCGACCTCCGCTCCATGACTCAGGGCAAGGCCGAGTTCACCATGGAATTTGCAAAGTACGCTCCGGTGCCGCGCAACATCCAGGAAGAACTCATCAAGAAGTACGGCGACAAGGTTAACCAGAGAGGTTAACAGACCGCTCGCGGTTACTCCCTAAGCCCCAAAAGCTTAAAAGGCTCCGGCAATCGCCGGGGCCTTTTTTATATGGCCTTCGCAGTAGTGTGCAAGCGAGTGTCGCGGCGGACTGCTTGCAGGCCGACATGACCGAGCGCAGCCACGGACGCCGTAGGCGTCCACTCCGAGCTGGGGCCCCTCCCGCATGAATTTCATACCGGAATATCAAAGGGGCTCCTTTTTAGAGCTTAATAAAAGTTCATGTTGAACCACGCCTTCTTGCCGTCCGCACTGTAGGCAATCCCGCAGGCGAGCGACTTGTACTTCGTGTTCTTCATGTTCAGGTAGTGCCCGATGTAGGGGTAGTCGTCCTTGCTGTCCGGGTCGCGTTCCCCGCTGGTCACGAGCTTCTTCTCGTCATCCCACATCATGTTCACGTAGGTATCGACAATTTTCTTCTCGGTACCATACCATTGCGTATTGATGTCGGGGCCGGTATTCTGGGCAAACTCGCCGCAGTCCCCGAAATTCGCGTGGCCCTTGCCGGCCGCCATGTCGTCCATCGCCTGCGTCACCACGCATTTTTCGCGTTCTTCCGTCGCGCGCACCAGGGGCGGCAGGTCTTCCGTCGCGCGCTTCGCGTTCACCACCTCGAGGCAGTAGTCGCGCCAGTCTTCCGATGCGGTCTCGGAACTTGCGGGTTTGCTATCGCTCGAAGCCGGCTCTGCTGCACTTGATACAGGTTCTGCCGTGCTCGATGCCGCAGGCGACTCACCGGCAGATGAACTTTCGGGAGCCGTTTCACCCGCACTGCTCGCAGGCGTCTTGACGCTTGAACTCGATTTCGCCTCGGTCGATTCGGAACTTTCGCCCGCACCGCCCTCGGTATCACCACCCGGAATGGGAATATCTATGGTATCGCCGCTATCGACGCAACTCCCGGCACAGCTCGCCGAGGAATCGTCGGAACAGCCCGCCGTAAAGAAAGCCGCGACCGCAATCGCAGCGCACATTTTAAACAAACTAGTTTTTTTGTTCATCAGTTTAGCTCCGTTACGCATCTAACATAAAGACCTTTCTGCACATTCTGGTCGGTACGGTCAATGCTCTTGGCCTGCCGCCTGAATTCCCAGGAACGTCCGGTGTTCTTCATAATGGAAGTCGAGGACCAGTAGTGCCCGGTCAGTTCGCTATTGCAGTAACCGTCCCAGTCCTTGCAACCGCCGCGACCGATGGTTTCCCAGTTGAGCTTTTCACGGTCCTTCTGAAAGTCGCGCCACTCGCCGTCATCGGGCAGGTGCCAGCCCGCGGGGCATGCCTTCTTGGCGTCGTTGTAGTTGTAGAAACGTCCGAACTTCTTGCAGAACGTGGTGTCTTCGAGCAGGCACTGCCTTGCGCTCGTAAGGCTGAACTTGAGGTTCGTCACCATCCAGAGCCTGTTGTCGCGGAGTTCCACCTTGTAGTTCTTGCCGTCACGCGGGTCGGTAAGAATCATCTTCTTCTCGTCCACGTTCTTTTCAGCGTAGAAGTTTCTCTCGCTCACGCAACGCACCGTAGTGATTGCACCCGCCGGGAGTTCCACCATTTTCGCATTACCGCGCTTCACGTCGAGCATCATCGCGCGCACGCCATTGGGGTCACTCACCGCAAAATAGGCGGCATCCTTACCCTGAATTTTCTTTGCATCTTCGCTGCCGTAAAAACCGCGCGTCTTGCCCGCAAAGGACTTCACGTTCGAAAGCTTACGGGGGCCGGTAAAGCGATCCTTCGCAAAAAGGGTCCATTCCTGAATATCGGGCACGTGGGTCCCGACTGGGCATGCAGCTTTCCAGGTCGACTGCTTGTAATACGGCGCTCCGCCTTTATCAGTAAACGAGGCTAGTTTTCTGTAAGAGAGATTGTCGGTAAACCAGTTCAAATTGCCCGACGCAAGAGTCTTGTACATTTTGCCGTCGCGGTTATCCTTGATTACGGTATCCGCAAGCGAAAATTCTGCAACAATAAGCAAGGCCACAGCCACACGGCCAACAAGTCTAAACATCAATACACCTCTGAGGGTAACAAACCTTTTTCCATAATATATATAAGCAAATGAAAAAAGGAACGTTTTTGAAAAAAAATGTGTTTTTTTTTAAAGAATGCGCTAAAACGCGAAGGCGGCGCCGGCGGAGGCGGGCCCGGCCCAGAACCCGGAGAGAGCGACCGGGCCAAATCGTACCGATTTTTTGTGTAGCCTTATGACAGCAAGGCTTATCCCGGTACCCGCGAGCGCCCCCACGACCACGTCACTCGGGTAGTGCTTGCCTGCCGCGATACGGAGCGCGCCCACAAAGCCCGCCAGCGAGAGCGTGCCCGCCCACACAAGCGGCCTGTAGGCTGAATTCGGGTACATTTCCGAGAACCACTCGCCCGTAAACACGGCTACCGTAAACGCCGCCGAGGCATGCCCGCTAAAAAAGCTCCCGTAGGCCTCGCCCTCGGCACTTTCCGCAGCCTCGGCCCCCACCCCATCCTCGGCATAAATGTAGGGGCGCGGCCAGAACTTCATGGACCTAAACGTAAGGTTTAGCGCACTCTGCAAAGCGAGCGCCTGCGCAAACATAAGGGAATACACGGCAAGGTCGCGCCCGCAGGCATCGCCCCGGTACCAGGACGCAGCCCCCAAGGCAAGCGGCATCGCCCCGAGTACGGCAAACCAGTCGCTCACGTCATCGACCGTCTTGTTGTAGCGGCCCATAACGGCGCGGTCCCAGGGCAAAAGATCTTCACGCACCGGCAAGTCCTCGCGGGCCGTTACCGCCATGTGCGAAAGCCTGTAATTACCGTAGATGCTCCCGAAGGCGGCAAAGAACGTGAGCGGCAGGTCTTTTTCAAGCGTAAGCACGTAGTGGCGGGTCCCGGCGCCACCCTTATCAGCAGGCATCGGGGCAGGTTCACCTGCGGGCATCGGGGAAGCGTCGCCCGAGGGGGCGGCAGCGCCAGCCACAGCCAGCGCCATCAACGCAAAAAAAATGATTTTCGAAATCCGAACCGGCACAATCCAAAGTTAAATAATTATATTGCATAGCGTATGCAACGCGAACCGATTACCCCGACGATGGATTTGTTCGGCGCCATTTCCGACGAGATGCGCCTCAAGATTCTGATGCTCCTCGACATTGCGGAATTTACCGTCAACGAAATCAAGGATATTCTCGACATCCACCAGAGCAACGCGAGCCGCCACCTCTCGAAGCTTTCCGCCTGCGGCCTCCTCAAGGACAGGCGCGACGGCATCAAGGCCTACTACCGCCTGAGCGAAGAACTCCTGCTCAGCAACCGCGTGCTTTCCGTAATCCGCGACGCCTACGGCGAACTTCCCGACAAGGATATCCTGCGTTGCCGTGCCGAACAGGTGCTCGAAGAACGCACCGACCAGACCAAGGGGCAAATCCACAAGCTGAACCAGGCGGGCGGAAGCCTCAAGGCGCAAATCAGCCTGTTCAGCAAGCTCATGATACCTTTTGAGAACGCGGTCGATATCGGCTGCGGCGAAGGCGGCGACCTCTCGCTCATGCTCGCAAGCCGCTGCAAGAACGTCACCTCGCTCGACTACGACCCGAAGGTCATCAGCGGGCTTACGAAAATCCTGAAGCAGAAGGGCATCAAGAACATCACGCCGAAAGTCGCCGACATGACAAAGACGGGCCTCCCCGACAACTACGCCGACCTCGTGCTCATGAGCCAGGTGCTGCACCACGCGACGGACCCGCGACTCGCCCTCAAGGAGGCGGTGCGCATCCTCAAGCCGGGAGGAACGCTCGCTTTCCTCGACCTCGCACAGCACAAGGAAGAATCGTTCCGCACTACGCACGGCCACATCTGGCTGGGCTTTGACCGCGGCCAGCTCGAGTTCTTCATGAAGGAATTCAACTGCAAGATTCTCGAGAGCGAAATCATCCCGAGCGAGAACGAGGTGGACAAGAAACTCCCCGTCATCTGCATGATTTTGACGAAGGATTAAACATTTTTTGAAAAAACAGTTGCTTTTTACCTAAAAAAAGGTATTTTAGAATAGGAATTAAACAGGAAGTCATTATGGGAAAAATCATCAAGATTGTCGTGTTCGTCGCCGTATGCGTGATTTCCGCATTCGGTATCTACAGCCTCATCAAGTACAACAAGGTCGACGAAAACACCGCCGACTAGCCAAGATGTACATAGCGCAGTCGAGCCGCAGGTTCGACGTTTTTCGCCATACCGCAAAGCATACACGCCTGCGGTATTTTTATATTTCCACGCATGAATTTCCTGAACAAGAAGCCCGTTTTCTTTGCGGCGATGGCCGCGCTTTTCTTCGCAATTCTCCTCATCGTTTTCCGCGGTTTCGCTTTTGACGACAGCCAGCTGATGCTCAACAGCGACCAGCTGAACGGCATCGGCAGCCGCATACTGCGTGCCGAGAACGCCATCGTCACCGAATGGGACGATAGCCGCCTGGGTGGCGTGCCTACCATCGACGCCCTGTTCGCCGATGCCTACCACCCGCTCGTGTGGACGCAGTTCCTGATGGACCCGGCACGTGCGGTGGGCTTCAAGTTTATCCTTACCGTGTGGGTCGCCTTCATGAGCGCCATGCTTTTAGCCTGGAACCTCACGGGTAACCGCTGGTGGGGCGCCCTACTCGGGTTCCTCTACGCATTCTCTCCGGAATACTTCACGTATATCTATGGTGGTCACGACGGCAAGATGATGGTATTCGCCATCGCGCCGCTCGCCCTCCTCGCTATCAGGAAGGTGGTCCGCTGCGGGAGCCTCCCCTACCTCATCGTTCTTGCGGCAAGCATTGCCTGGATGATTCTCGGTAGCCACCTGCAACTCACGTACCTGTTCCTGTGGGGCGCAGGCTTCTACACGCTCTACGAGGCGTTTTTCCACTGCGAAACGTTCAAGACCCGCGGTAAGCGCATCGGGCTCGCCGCCGCCGGCCTCGCCTTCGGGCTTGCGCTCAGCTGCTTCCAGCTGGTGCCGCCCTACATGTACACCACCACGCAATCCGTGCGCGGTGAAGGCGACCATACCAATATCGGGCACGCCGCCAGCTGGTCACTCCACCAGGAAGAACTCGCGCAGATGCTCCTTCCCGGATTCATCGGTGTGGACGTGTACGAGCAGAACGAAAAGACGGGTGACCTCGAGGGCAGTTCCTTCGTGAACGTCACGATGAACGAATACCGCAAGATGGCAGAATCCGGCAGCCAGGGCAGCCCGTTCTACTGGGGCCACAACAGTTTCAAGCTCGACCACAACAACGCGGGCGCACTCCTTACCTTCCTCGGGTTCCTCTGCCTGTTCCTCCCCGGCAAGCGCCGCTGGGCGACGTTCTGGGCCGTGGGTGCCGTCGTCGCCCTCAGTTACGGCATGGGGGCACATTCCCCGCTGTTCAAACTGTGGTACGCAATCCTCCCGGGTGTCAAGAATTTCCGCGCGCCGGGCATGTCGATGTTCTGGCTTCCGCTCCTGCTCGTGATGATGGCTGGCCCCGTGCTCCGCTCCGTCACTAGCAAATCCGAAGATGTTGCGAAGAACTGGCGCGCCCTCCTGCACGGCGCCGCAATGTTTGGCATCCTCCTGGTGCTCGCCGTCATCGCCCGCTACAACTGGACAACCTTCATCGGGCCTGTCGGGCTTGTCGCCTGCATTCTGTACGGCATCGCCTGCATCGGCGTGATGAACCTCGACGACCAGGGCAAGCCTTTCTCCTTTACAAACCTGATAGAAGCATACAAGTCTGGGCTCAAAGGCTCCAGCCGCGTTATTCAGGCATGCATCGTACTCGGGTTCACCGCCATTGGCGCGTTCCTCATGAGCGGGCAGGACCTGCTCAACGACCCGGTCGTTGCACCGTACTTCAAGCCGCTGAACGAAATCGTGATGAACGCGACCGCAAGCACCGTGATTCCGGGATTCATCCTGATTCTCGTGATTGCAGGCGTAGCGCTGGCCGTATTAAAGTGGAACGGTTCCATCGTGGCAAAGGCATGCATCCTTGCCGTCGCCGCCGCGGTAGACCTCTTCTTCATCAACGCGGCGTTCATCCAGAACGTACCCGCGGGCGAATACCTGCAGCCGAACAACGGGATTGTCGCGGCCCTCAAGGCGCCCTACAAGGCTGATTCCCTCAATGTTCCGCGCGTACTTTCGCTCTCCCGCAGCAAGGCTCTCGGGGGCAACATCTTCCCGCAGTACCACATGCGCAATGCCGACGGCTTCCACGATAACGAACTTGCAACCTACCGCGAGTTCCGCGGCGGCCAGCAGAACGCGAACTACCTGCTGAACATCAACAACCCCGATGCGGCCCACCCGTTCCTCGACCTGATGAACGTGGGCGCGATTATCTTTGACAGCCGCCAGGGAACGACATTCATGCCTATCCAGACAGCGATGGGCGAAGCCTACATCTACGGGCAGTCCGTCACGATGGACGATGCTAGCGCCATCAAGACCCTCCGCGAGAAGGCCGCCATCCGCAAGCCCAAGGCCGAGGAACCCATCCCCGCCGCAACGGAAGATTCCACGACTGCCGCCGGCGATTCCGCAACCGCAGAAGCCGCAGACAGCACTGCAACCGAGGCCGCCGCGGAACAAGTTGCCGCCGAGCAGCCGCAGGCCGAACCCGTGGACGACAACTTCTACTATCGCGAGACGGTTATCCTCTCCGAGAAGCCCGAACACGCAGGCGAAGGCGGAGTCGCAAACGGGTATGCAAAGCTTGTTGCAAGCCCCAAGATGGACACGCAGGTATTCCAGGTAGAAAGCGACCGCGCAGGCTTCATGGTCGTCGCGGGCAACTACCACCCCTACTGGCACGCGACCGTCAACGGCGCTCCGGCAAAGGTCTACAAGGCATTCGGCAACCTCCGCGCCGTCGAAATTCCGAAGGGCAAGTCCGAAGTCCGCATGGAATACCGGAGCAAGCCGTTCCATGCCTGCATCAAGGTGAGCGCGATTGCCGCACTGCTGCTCGCAGCGTTCGGCATATTCATCGCAGTCCGTCGCCGCAAGAAGATTATTTAAGGAAGGCGTCGAAGTCGATATCGCGGACATACTCCACGATACACTCCGGCTTCACGTCGAGCTTATCGACATCCTCGCGCTTGGTCTCCCCGCATAGGGGCAGCACGAACCTGCAACCCGCACGCTTCGCGAGTTCAAAATCCGTATAGAGCCTATCCCCCACGAAGAGGATTTCTTCGGGAGCATAATGCTTGAGCACGCCCGCAAGCATCGCGGGGTTCGGCTTGCCGAAACTGCGCTCCGGTTCCACACCATAAGCCGTTTTTAAAAGGGCCATGAAGCTTCCGATATCGGGCACGGGGCCGTTAGCATCGGGGCAAACGAAATCCGTATGCGTCACCCAGAACGGGATGCCTCGCTGTACGCGGAAACTGAGTTCGCAGAGTTCCCGGTAGTCAAAGCTATTGTGGTAGGCAACGAGCACGAGTTCCGTTTCCTCTACCGACGGGTTCAGGTTCAGGCTCGGGTCCTGCGCCGCAAACCACTCGTATACCTCGGGGTTCGCGAAAAAGAACACGTTCTTGATGCCCTTCTCGTGAATCGCATCGAGCGAGAGGTACAGCGCCGATATGATGGAATCATCGCGAAGCGGGAGCCCCATCACGTTCAGGCGGTTCTCGTAGAACACCGGCGACTTGCTCGTATTGTTGCTCAGGTAATAGACCGGCACGCGGGCCGCCACACGCTTTACCGCATCGACGGCACCCGGATACGGGCGACCGCTCAGGTAGAGCGTGCCATCCAGATCAAATACGACTGCCTTTACCGGTTTATGTTGCATGTGCCCCAATGTAGAAAAATTTCTACCTTATACACCATGAGAACCCCAGACAGCCGTTTTTACTGCCCGCAAATAGGTGTGGGCACATTCACCCTCGACGAGAACGAGAGCAGCCACGCCATCCGCGTATGCCGCGCCACCGTTGGCGACACACTCGAACTCTGCGACGGGCTGGGGCACTTTGCCGATGCGACAATCGTAAAGGCCGACCCGAAGGCCTGCGAAGTCCGCATCGACAACTTCGATACCGTTTCTTCCGAGCGTCCGAAACTGAACCTCGCCATCGCATGCCTCAAGGACGACGCCCTCGAAGAAGTCGTATTCCACGCAGCGCAGACAGAAATTGACACCATTTATTTTCTGCGTACGGACTTTTCGCAGGAACCCAAGAATTCCGACCTGCACAAGCTTGTCCGGCGCGCCGAACTCAAGAGCCTAGTCAGCCTCAAGCAATCCAAGAAGCCGTGGCTGACCCGCATAGAAGGTCCCATCGAATTTGACCGCTGGCTCGACACCTACGAAGGCGACCTCGTGCTCTGCGATATGGATGGCGAACGCACCGCCCCCACCCTCGACCAAAGGACCACACTGCTCGTCGGCCCCGAAGGCGGCTTTTCAGACAAAGAAATTTCACGAATAAAGTCATTCCAGCGGGGGAAGACCGCCCTCATCAACCTCGGAAACACCCGTCTCAGGGCACGGACTGCCGCCATTATCGCCCTCGGAAAGTTCATTTAAACTAAAATTTCGCCACTTTTCGCCCGAAATTTGATTTTCATCATATTTTCGTAAGAAAACTTATTTTCACCTTGACTTTCTGCAATCTTTAAGATATTTTTGATACAGACTTCAATTCAACCCCTCGAAGGGGAAAACATTAAACAAGGAGTTTATTATGAAGAAGTTGATCGTTGCCGCTCTCGCAGCATTCCTGATGATCGGTTGTAGCTCGACCCCGCAGGAAAAGTCCGCAAGCGCTCTCGTCGAAATGCAGATGAAGAAGAAGGCCTACCTGAAGGACCACGTTCCTGCCGGTATGGGTATCGGTGTTTCTACCGACGAACAGATTGCCATGGAAAAGGCCGACCAGAATGCCCGTGTTGACCTCGCCAAGGAAATCGACGCCCAGACCAAGGCTCTCATCAAGAACTTCAAGGAAGACGTGAACGACCAGGTTGTTGAACACTTCCAGTCCACCTCCAAGACTGTCGTGAACACCCACATGAGCGGCGCTACCCTCGTCGACGTGAAGGTTGAAACCACCGAAGACGGTCACTTCAAGATCTACGGCATCATGACTCTCGACGCCAACCTCGTCGAAGAACTCATCAAGAGCCTCCAGGCTGCCGGCCAGTATGACGACGCTGTCGCCAACAAGATCCGCGCTGCCGCCAACAAGGCTTACGCTGAACTCGATGCTGAAATCGAAAAGCAGTAATCCTTAAGCGATCTTAACGCAAAGAGGCCCGGCTAAAAAGCCGGGTCTTCTTTTTTATCCAGAGGCACCCACCCAACCTTGTCTCTTGACACAACCTGTTTCTCGGCATAAAAGAAAAGGCCCGGTATTACCGGACCTTCTCTTTTATATTTCTGCTTTTACAAGCGCAGGCACGAACTGTATGGATTCCCTCCCGCGCTTCGCTTGGTCGAGAATTGCCTCAGGTATTACTGGCAGGCCTTCTTGAAGGTATCGTGCAAGCGGGTCGCATTCACCTTCTTCACGGCTGTCGCCTGGGCGATGCCCTCGTCACGGCCAACGCCCTGAGCCTGCTCGGAGATGGACTGCTTACCCGCCTCGATTGCAAGCGTAATGCGCGACGTGCAGAGGGTCTTGCTGGAGTTCATCTTGTCGGCAGAGGTAATCGTAGCCTTCATCTTGGTGAGGTTCGCCTTGTCCGAAATCGAGATACCCGCTGCGATAAGGTGACCGCGCAGTGCACCGCACGCCTCCGTCGGGCCTTCACATTCCAGCGTGTAGGCACATGCCGCTACATCGGAGGTGTAGTGTACCGACTTGGAAATCACGGCAGACTTGCGCACGTACCTAAACGAAAGGTCGGCATGCACCGTCACGTCGCCGCTCGGGTGGAGTTTCTTCACCTGGGCGAGCGAGAACACGGCCTCGCCTTCCTCGTTCGTCTTCTCGTGGGCAATGTCCTTACTATCCTGCGTCAGGGCAAGCGGGAACCCGACCACCGGTCCGTTGAAGTCCGTCACCGTAACAATCAGGGCTTCGCTCGTAAGGTCAGTTTCCATCTTGATGGAAGCCATACCCGACACGAGGTATTCCGTCAGTTCGCCAATCGTACTTTCGAGCCTGAGGTTTGCAGGAATCTTCTGCACGCAGCTCAGGTCCTCGAGGTTCTGGTTATAGGTATCAGCCAGCTTTTCGAGGGCAAGCATGTCGACGCCCATCTTGCGGTAGTCGCCATCCATCATGTCGAGGCGGACGATGGAATCCTTAGCCTTCATGTCCTTGCGGATCGATTCCAGGTCTACCAGGATCTTCGACGCCATCTGGTCGGTATCGATAGTGGCGGTCGACTGGAACTTGCCACCCGACTTGGCACCCGGAGTCACCTTCGCGCCCTTGAGCACCATGTTGGTCGAAGTGTTCTTGACGCTCTTCGCCGAAGAGGTCACCTTGCCACTTTCGTCTTCTTTCGTGCGGGTTTCAAACTCGCTCGAAACCTTGGTGCGCAACTGCTTGGCAAGGCCTTCCAGTGCAAGCTGGTCCGCTTCCTTCTGCGACTTCTTGGAAGATGCCGTGTAGGTCAGGATCTCGGCATTTGCATAAGAGGCAAATACAGCAAGCGACAGCAGCGATGCGGTAAATAGTTTATTCATGATTCCGCTCCCGCGTGATTACTGGATTTCGAGAATGATGAGTTTCTTGGTGATGTTCTGCTTACGCACCTTGGCGAGACCTTCGAGGCTCTCGACAAATTCTGCATAGACCATCTGTGCATCTTCGAACTTGTTCGGGTCCACATAGATGAGCAAGTCGTAGGTATTGCGGCTCATCGAGATGACCTGCATCTTGTTGAACTTCTTGCGCATCTTGATGGAGACCATGTTCGAGATTTCTTCGGCCTGGTCGTCGGTAAAGTCGCCCGTCAGGTGAGCCACGACCTTGTAGAGTGCGCCCTTCTCCTGTTCTTCGGCAAGGCGACCACGCACCTTGTTCTCGAGTTTCTTGATGGCAAGTTGTATTGCCTTCTGCACCAGCACGCGCTGGCTTTCGCCGTTATCCTTGAGGCGGATCGATTCGCTCGCCAGGAGGTTTGCGGTAGAAGCCTCGCTTGCATTCAGGTCAATCACGATATAGTCTTCCTGGATACTGCCGGCATAGGTAATGTTGATGTCTGCGCCCACCGAGAGGCCCGCCACGTAGGCAAGGTCTTCGTTGTTGCCCGCGATATCGGACTGGAGCTGCACGACTTCATCAAGCTGAGCCTGGCTTTCAAGGCCGATAACCGTGTAGTCACGACTGGTGAGGTAAGCATTGATAACTTCCATCGCCGTCTTTGCCAGCGGGTTCTTGCGAATCACATCGATGCTACCCGCCATCTTCGCGCCCATCGCCGGAGCGACAAGCACTGTCGGGCGAGTCTTGAAGTTCACGGTCGAGACAATAATTCCATCGTCTTCTGCAGCAGCACCCGCAGATGCCGTTGCAGCAGGAGCGTCGTCAGCAACGACCTCACCCGTCTCGCGAGAAATCTCACGCTGGGCGGCATCGGCACGGGCACGAATCTCGTCCGAATTATCTTCCTTAGCAGGCGGGTTCGAAGCGCAGGCAGCAAGCAAGCAAGCACCCGCAAGCACGCCCATCAATCCTTTCAGTTGAATCATGTTCTTTTTCATGGTTATCCCTTTGTATAAATTCTTCTTGGCTAATCTTCCTTCAAGATGCCATTATCCTTGACATACTGGTATTCTTCCTCATGGCTGTCATCGCAACCACCGCCATCAACCTTATCCAGTTGCACGCAGTTACGGGCCTTGCCCATATGGTTCCTACGGTGGCAGAACACCTCGTAGGTCTTCGTGGCACGCACCTTCTTGCCGTTCTTCAAGGAAACTTCGATATCGTACTTCGCAATCGTGTTCAGGTCGATAGAAACCGGCACCTCGTAGGTAAGTCCACTTGCAGTACTAAACGACTGCACCACCTCGCCCTTGTGCTTCACGGTAATGCCGGCAATTTCACCAAGGTCAGCCTCGGTCATGCCACCCAGAGAGAACTTGAGATTCGTGTTGTACTCGTTTGCAGGCTGGTCAAGGTGCTTCCTTTCCGACTTACCGCCCGAAATCTTCAGCGACACGTTCAGGTTCTTTGTTACAGTCTTTTCCTCGGTCTTCGGCTTATCCGCAGCCTTGGCCTGTTCCTTGGCCTTAGCGTCTTCCTTCACTGCGGCCCTTGCCTTATCTGCAGTTTCCTTAATCTTCGCTTTTTCCTGCTGTTCCTTATCCGTAGCGGGCTCTTCGACAGCAGCGGTATCCGCAACCGGTTCCTCCTTCGCAGGTGCGCTCGGAGCGGCATACACGGTAGTCCACATGAAGCAGGGTATTTCGACATCACCCTCGCTGCAAGAAACGAGGAAGCGCTTGGGACCATAGGCATCATCCGCCCAATCCACGGTACGCTGGTAAATGCCGTTTTCGCCCACCGTGTCGGATTCGCCAAGCACGGTCACCACGACACCCGGATTCACGCGTGCCTGCAGGGTAACGCTCGGGAGCAGCACCGTATCGGGCAGCGCATTCGCCCTAAAGCTCAACTTCTTTTCGAAGGCGTCCTTACGGGCTGAGTAATCATTATCAAAGTCAACAAGCGTCTTCTCGATGGTTTCGGGAGCAGCCTCCTTATCCTTCGCGTTCAATTCCGCAATGGTCTTCACAAGGGCTCGCGTACCGGAGCTCTTCAACTTGAGTTTCTTGATGTTGCCGTTCTTGTTCACAATGAGCGTCTGGTTCTCGACGATATCCTCTGTCGTACCCGAGGCATCGCTCACGCTAACGCGGCCTTCCTTAAGAGAGGCGACCATCTGGCCGTTGTAGTCCCCCACAAAGCCCGCCGTACCGCGAATGGCAGCCGTCGCCGTCTTGGTGTTGAACTTGAACGTCTGTCCCTGCGGCTGTTTCTGCACATCGAACATCACGCTTCCGTTTTCGATATGGACAGACACCTGGCGGCTCAGCGAATCAAATATTTCTACATCGAGAGTCACATCGGAAAGCTCCGATATCCAGAGCGAAGAACCGTCACTGACAGTCATCACCGCTTCTGATTCCGCACCCGTACGGATACGGTCACGCTCCACGACATTCTGCCCATAGCGCAGTTTGCTCCACTTGTCGGAGCCCTTACGCTGCAGGTCGGTTTCACCAAGGACCTTGCGAACCTTAGCCTTGATCCTGCTATGAGCGTCACTTGCCTCGGGAGCCTCGGCCGGCTGTTCTTGAGCAACCGTCCGCGGATTCGGTTCTTCTTCCTTGCAAGCCCAGAAAACCATGGCAGACAGGGCTGCCATGAAACAGAGAGAGATTTTTTGTGATTTGAACATATGTTAAATATAAGTTTGTAAGAAACTTTCCGTACATTTTCGAGAAAAAAGTTGCACAAATACAGCCACTTTATCTATATTTGCATATATTCAAATATCCGCATAGACTACGTATGGTGGTCCGGGCAAAAAGATGTATAGATTCACGAGGCAAACATGAAGATTATAGACATCCTGAAGCAAGACAAGATGAGCCTGTCTTTCGAAGTTTTTCCGCCCAAGAAGGAAACCAGCTTCGATAGCGTAAAGGCCGCAACAGAATCGATTGCAGCACTTGGCCCTGCTTTCATGAGTGTCACCTATGGCGCAGGCGGCGGCGTAAGCCACTACACCCTCGATATCGCGAAGAACCTCAAGGAAAAGTTCAACATTCCGATGCTCGCCCACCTCACCTGCGTCTCAAGCAGCAAGGAAACGATTCACCAGCGCATCGCCGACATGAAGGCCGCGGGCATCAAGAACGTGATGGCACTCCGTGGCGACCTGACCCCGGAACTCATCGCGAATGGCCGCGACAACTGCGACTACCACTACGCCGTCGAGCTCATCCGTGAACTCAAGGCATCTGACTCCGACTTCTGCATCGGCGCGGCCTGCTACCCCGAAAAGCACCCCGAGAGTGCAAACCAGAAAGAAGACATTCAACACCTGAAGGAGAAGGTCGACGCGGGCGCGGATTTCCTTACCACGCAGATGGTGTTCGACAACAACCTCTTCTTCAACTTCATGTACAAACTGCGCGAGGCAGGCGTCACCTGCCCGGTACTCCCCGGCATCATGCCCATCACTAACGCGAACCAGGTGGAACGCGCCATCAAGCTTTCCGGCTCCTTCATGCCGCAGCGTTTCAAGTCTCTCGTGGACAAGTTCGGGAGCGACCCCGAGGCCATGAAGCAGGCGGGCATTATCTACGCAAGCGACCAGATCATCGACCTGTACGCAAACGGCATTACCAACGTGCACGTCTACTCGATGAACAAGCCCGATGTGGCCGAAGGCATCCTGAGGAACGTTTCTGCGATACTCGGGAAAAACTTTTAAGACCCGAAATATGAGACAAGGGCGGGGCGCGCACGGCGGCCCCTCCCTAAGACCCTCCCGACACGCACATATTTGCCTAATTTCAAATACTTACTTAAGGTATCGGCAAATAAGTGCATGCGCATAAATAAAAGCCTTCCCTAACGGGAAGGCTTTTTAATTTGTCCTAAAAATTTAGACTAGACTAGCGGTCGTGGATATCGACGCATTCACGCACGTTGCGGGCAGCGAACATACGGCCACGACGCGGGTCAAGGCAGTCAACACGATCCGGGCGGTTGCGGCGGAAGTCAATGGTCATCCAACGGGTACCGTCGTTGCAGAAATAGTCGAAACGGCCTTCAGCATCGCCACGGTAGCATTCGCCCTCAATCATCGGGCGACGGTTGCGGTAATCGACACGGTAGTGACGGTCACGCGGACGGCAGTCGGGCTTTTCGAAGCGGCACTGCAGGCGCTCACGCGGAGGAGGCGGCGGAGGAGGCGGATCGTTGCGGCGTTCGCTCCTCTTGTTGTTATCCACATGGATGGAAAAACCAGCCCATGCACCAGAAGAAAGCATAAGTGTCGCAGCCAGGGCTGCAAGAACGATCTTCTTCATTTGTTCTCCTTTCTAAAAGATTCGGATTTATTGTTTAACTTAAATATACTCTTTTTTTACCGGGATAAATACGTTCCATGCAAAAAAAGGATAAAACTCCATCTTGCGCCGACAAACAGCCAAAAGGCTAAATCAGTTCCTCGGGCGGGAGGTGTTCGGCGCTCTCCGGTTCCTGGTAGAAGGTCTCCGGAACCTGCACCTGCATCTGGAAGTAGGCCCTGTGGGCTGCAATCACGCGCTCGCGGGCAAACGCGGCATCCTTCCATTCGCCAATCTGCACATCCTTGCCTTCCAGTTCCTTGTAGTTCTGGAAGAAGTTCTTGGTGATGCGCAGGAACATCTGGTCAACGTCACCTATGTCCTTGATGGGCCTAGGGTTAAACACCGGCACGCCAAGCACCTTGTAGTCTTTTTTGCCACCGTCGGTCATGTCGAGCGCACCAATCACGCGGCAGGTGCAGACAGTACCCGTCATCATCGAGGCGGGGCTGTAGATAAGCATATCGAGCGCATCGCCGTCATCGGCCTTGGTGCTCGGGATAAATCCGTAAGTACAGGGGTAGCTCATCGAGCTGAGCAGGCAGCGGTCCAGGCGGAACACGTGCAGGCGTTCATCGTATTCGTACTTGAGGTTGGTGTCCTTGCCGATTTCCACGACGCAGTCGACCTCGTAGGGGTACTTGCGTCCGATAGGGAGATCCAGGTAGTTAATTGCCATTTATGCTCCAGAGGGCCCACCTTGAGCCCATTCCATTCATTTTTTTTACGTGGAGGTAAATTTAGAATTTACAAGAGGATTTTCAAGCCCCTCAGCCTATTTTGTCCATAGAACCGAGGGCCAATCGCTGCCTTCCTGCCCAATCATGAACACAGGCTTTGCAGCCTTGTCCACAACGAGCGTCATGGGGAGCGCGATATTCTCGCCTTCCTTGACAAGCCCAATACCTTCCGAGAGGCGCTTGTAGGGGTCAAGCACCACCGGGAACACGTTCGCCCCGAGGCCTTCGACCATCTTCTTGATCTTGGCCTCTTCACGCTCGCCCGCATTCACGAGGATAATCTTTATCCCGTTCTGCTCCAGTTCCTGCCTGGAATTGACAAGAGCCTTCATGCCGGCACGGCAAGGCACGCACCATGTGGCAAAGTACACAAGTGCCACGCGGTTAGCGCCGGCTGCAACCTTCGCGAGGTGTGCTCGCGTAAACGGCATATTGGCACCGCCCATCTCGCGGGCAGCAAACCAGTTGAGCGAATCAGCAACCGCCGGAGGGAGCGGCTTGATTTCCGAGGGAGCCGGAGCAGCCTTGCCCGCAGAGGCCTTGGCAGCAGGCGCCTTGGCGGCGGGTGCGGCAAACGTACTTGCAAAAAGGGCAAGCAGCAGGCAAGTGATAACTTTCATTCGCATTTTCATACCTCTCAGGGCAATTTTAAAGATTTAATCCATTCACGCATGGCAAATACCGACACGCGTTCTTTCCGGGACTGCTTGGCAATCCTGCTACCCAACGATGTTGCCATCTTCTCGGGGTCGAGCGGGAACCCTACCCTACCCAAGTCGAGCCTGTCGGCATCGTAGCAGGTACTGATAGTCGGATCGTCGTTGCTGCGTTCATGCGTATGGAACTTGCACGCATGGTAAAGCTTTTCAAAACGGGCGTCATCGATTTCGAACAGTTTCGCCTCGCGGCATTCCTTCGCAAACTCGGCTCCACGTTCCCCGTGTTCCGGGTCATGACCGTCATCAAAGCGCTTGCTGTCGTGGAATATGGCAAAAAGCCGGACAACGTCAATATCGGCGCCCGTACGCGAGGCAAGCATCATCCCGTTGTATTCCACCTGGTGCCAATGCTCTATGCCGTGAATGTCCGACTCGTACGGACGATTCGCGAAAGCATGTTCCATTATGGCAGCAAAGTCAATCATCGCACGTTACTTCCCGTAATTCTCCTTCAGCTCCATCAGGCGCTGGAGTGCCTGCATCGGGGTCATTTCCTCGGGCTTGAGCCTGCGGATTTCGTCCCTAAGGAGTTGCGTGTTTTCGTCAGGAGGCGCAAACATATCGATTTGCGGGTGGTCCTTCTGCTTCTTCTTCACGGCGCCGTCGCTCGGGTCAATCTTCTCCTTCTCGAGTCGGAGAAGAATCTTCCTTGCCCTGCGGACAACGTTGTTCGGGAGGCCCGCCATCTCGGCCACATGGATACCG
>JAEEGG010012829.1_pt1 | contig 18003 bp, 13 predicted proteins | sample 9134161 | NCBI WGS metagenome assembly JAEEGG01 (sample SAMN16246543, study PRJNA631951) | gut metagenome | biome: gut microbiome; feature: rumen; material: CR-attached | host: Bos | place: Iran: Karaj | collected 2018-10 | reverse complement strand
GCCGTGGGAACAGAGCACAGCCGGTGCGGGGTCTTCTGAACTTGCGCTGTCCGGCTTGAAAAGATAAGCCGTGAGCTTTCCGGCAGGCGTCTCGAGCGTGATGTCAGTCATCTCCACTCTTCCAAAGTCGGTCTGCAGCAGTCCGGCGCAGACGATGCTGATGATACATAAAAGCAAAGCGATGATAAGCCTGATCTTATTACCCTTTTTCATCTTGTCCTCCATATTGATGAATGATATGCTTTCCTGCTTTCATCATAACAACAAAACGATCTTCTTTCCTTTCGGATACTTCTTCCTGAAATACCGATAGAAAAGATGCGCATGAGATATAATGGAGTTGAATGAAAAAAGAACGACCTGTCAACAGTAAGATATTGCAGACGGTTCTGTGTGTGCTGATCTGTCTTTTGATCTTTCCTTTTGCTTTGGTGAAAGGTGAAGAAGGCGATCTGTGTGAAGCGGGCGGCAAGCACAACGGACCTGTTCAGGTCGATCCGATCTCGCAGGAAGATGGCTATTCCGCCGTCCTCTATGACAACACGAATGGACTGCCGACTTCCGAGGCCAATGACATCGTTCAGACGATAGAGGGTTTCATCTGGATCGGCAGCTACGCCGGCCTGGTGCGCTATGATGGAAGCCGATTTGAAATGATGGGTCCTGAGACCGGGATCACGAGCGTCAAGTGTCTCTGGGTGGACAGCTGTAACAGGCTGTGGGTGGGGACCACCGATAAAGGCGTGGCTCTCGTCAACTATGGTGAAGTCCGTTTCTGGGATCTGGATGACGGGATGAAGTCCGTTTCTGTCCGTTCCATCGTTGAAGGTGCGGATGGGCTGATCTATGTCGCGACGACTGAAGGTCTGGTGAAGATCGATGAGACCGGAAAGCTGTCCTATGTGGAAGACCTGCGACTGATCGATGCCTTCCTGCATGAGCTCCGGCTCGGCGCTGATGGCAGGATCTATGCGGTCAACAATCCCGGCGATGTCATCGTGCTCAGGGATGGAAAGGTCGAACAATTCTATCGTTTTTCTGACAGCGCTTTTCATGGCGTCAACTGCATCCTGCCGGATCCGGAAGATCCTGATCTGGTCTATGTGGAGACGCAGGATGGCAATGTCTACCATGATTCTTTGGACAGCGGTTTTATTGACAGCGAAGCTATCGATATCGCGCCGTTGGATCAGGTACAGTCTTTTGAGTACTTTGATGGGAATATATGGGTCTGTACCAGAAACGGTGTCGCGGTTTTGGACGATGAAGGCGTGCACGTCATTAAAAATGTTCCGATGAACAATTCCATCGGCCACGTCATGACCGACTACGAAGGCAATCTCTGGTTCACTTCCACGCGTGAAGGTGTGATGAAGATCGTCAAGAACCGTTTCACTGATATCTTTGAACGTTATTCGCTGTCCAATACGGTCGTCAACTCGACCTGCATGTATGGCGATGATCTTTTCATCGGTACGGATACCGGACTGATCGTCGTCGGCAAAGACGGCGCGAAAGAGAAGGTCGCTTTGAATGAAGCCGTTCCTTTGAGCGATTCTGAGGAGATGACCGACGATCTTCTGACGCTGCTGAACAACTGCCGCATCCGTTCCATCATCCGCGACAGCAAAGACCGCCTGTGGATCTCCACCTGGAGGCACTATGGGCTTCTGCGTTTTGATCACGGTGAGCTGCGTTCCTTCACTCAGAAAGACGGACTGTTTTCAAATTCGATCCGCAGCGTTTACGAATTCGATGACGGCAGCATCGCTGTTGCCGGCAATGGAGGCGTGTGTGTGATCAGAAACGACAAGGTCGTTTCGATCTACGGTGTGAAAGAGGGCATCATCAACACGGACGTCCTCTGTGTCACCCAGGGTGAAAACAAGGATATCATCATCGGTACGGACGGTGCCGGTATCTATATCATCTCCGAGAACGGGATGAAGCACATCGACCACAGAGAGGGACTCACTTCGGAATCGGTGATGCGCATCAAGCCCGACAGAAAACGGGGCGTCTACTGGGTCGTGACGGGCAACTCCCTTTCCTACCTGAATGCGGATTACGAACTCACGACGGTCGACAGCTTCCCGTATTTCAACAACTTCGATCTATATGAGAACAGCAAGGGGGATCTGTGGGTCCTCGCCAGCAACGGCATCTACGTCGCCAAAGCGGAAGACATCCTGAACAAGACGAGATACGATACCCAGCACTTCTCAATGTATGACGGTCTGCCATGCATCGCGACCGCCAACTCCTACAGCGAACTGACGGATGATGGCGATCTCTATATATCCGGGACCAACGGCGTCGGCAAGGTCAACATCGAAGCTCCTTATGAGAGCGTCGCCGATCTGCTTTTCACGGTGCCTTATGTCGATGCGGATGGCGTCAAGATCTATCCGGACGACATCGGAAGATTCTTTGTGCCGGCGGACACCAAAAAACTGACGATCTACGGTTCCGTATTCAACTACTCGCTGGTCGATCCTCAGGTCTCTTATAAACTGGAAGGTTTTGATGAGGAAAGGACGACGGGCAATGCCAACGAGATCCTGCCGGTTTATTATACGAACCTGCCTGGTGGCACCTATAGTTTCCTTCTGGAACTGAAGTATTCGATGTCCGATTCAACGATCGGCACGATGGTGCAGATCATCAAGGAAAAGGCGATCTATGAACAGCTCTGGTTCTATATCTATGCAGGTCTCTCAACCCTGATCGTCATAAGCGCTCTGGTCCTGTGGTATGTGGATGAAAGGGAAAAGAAGCTTGAGATCAGACACAAAGAAGAGAGCGAGAAACAGCGGATCGCCAATGAGCTGGCGATGGGCAACAGCATCCAGCAGAGCATGCTTCCGCACATCTTCCCGCCATTCCCGGAACGCAACGAGTTCGAACTCTTTGCCAGCATGGATCCGGCCAGGGAAGTCGGCGGCGATTTCTATGACTTCTTCTTTGTGGATGATGATCATCTGTGCATGGTCATGGCCGATGTTTCCGGCAAGGGCATCCCGGGCGCTCTGTTCATGATGGTCTCCAAAGCCATCATCCACAACTCGGCGATGTTTGAAGCCTCTCCGGCAAAGATCCTGACGATATCCAATGAAGCCATCTGTTCCAACAACACGACGCAGATGTTCGTGACGGTCTGGCTGGGCATCCTGGATACTTCAACAGGAAAGCTCGTGGCAGCCAATGCCGGACATGAATATCCGATCGTGAAAGATCCGGAAGGAACTTTCGAGATCCTCAAGGACAAGCACGACTTCGTTCTGGGCGGCATGGAGGACATCGTCTACCATGAATATGAGCTGCAGCTTTCGCCTGGCAGCAAGATCTTCCTTTACACGGATGGCATCCCGGAAGCGACTGACGGCAAGAAGAAGATGTTCGGCATGGAAAGGCTTCTGAAAGCATTGAACAAGGAGCCGGAGAAAGATCCGCAGGAGCTCATGGTCAATGTGCGCAAGGCCGTCGACAGTTTCGTCAAAGATGCCGAACAGTTCGATGATCTGACGATGATGTGCCTGGAATACAAGGGTAAAGAGAAATAAAACAAGATCAGAAAGACGGAGTTCAGCTCCGTCTTTCTTTTCTGGCGAAGCAGTATGAGATGCCAATCCACAGGACTTATGCGATAATGGTAGAAGAAGAAAGAGAGAAATGATCATGTTCGTATTCTGGGGAGATGGTTCTCAGGAAGCGAAGGACCTTGTCGATGCGATCATCGTCCGCAGCACCGGGAACTTCAACTGGACGTTTATCTTTATTTTGGCTGTCGTCTTTTACGTGTACTGGTCCGAGTATCAGAAGAAAGACTTCAAGGCGATCGTCGCCGGATTTTCGCTCTATGGCGTGCACTGGCTCTATGAGATCGCAAATGCGGTCATCGCCCATTTTGCCGGCTATCCGCTCTGGTCCGTCAGCAACGCTTCGACGACTTTCATCCTGCTGATCGGCGTCTGCTGGGAGCTTTCGATGATGTTCTCTCTGGCGGGCATCATCTCTTACAAGATGCTGCCGGAAGAGCCAAGCGGGAAGCGCAAATTCTACGGTGCATTAAGCATGGCCTTGTTGTTTGCCCTGTTTGAATCGTTCCTGGCCGGCACCAGCAATCACTCCTTCATCTGGGTCTACAGGTGGTGGGGCGTCCTGCCGGTCTTCATAACGACGTACATCCCGTTTTTTCTTGCAAGCAACTACGTGCCGTATCTGGATAGAAACAGACAGATCAGGTTCCTTGGTATCGTGTGGGGACTGGTGGCTTTGTGCCTGGTCACGCTGATACCGATGGGGATCATCTGATAGATGAATGATTAGGAGGAAGAAGATGGAGAACAGACCTTATGTTCCATGGGAACTGATGAATGACTTTATGATCGATGTATTCAAGGCGTATGGAGTACCGGAAGAAGACGCAAAGATCTGCGCGGACGTCCTGCTGGAATCGGACAGAAGGGGCATTGAAAGCCATGGCTGCAACAGATTCAAGCCGATCTATATCGACAGGATCGTCAAAGGCACGCTGCTGCCGGTGACAGACCTTGAGATCGTCAAAGAGACACCTACGACAGTGGTCATGGATGCCCACGATGGAATGGGCATGGTAGCTGCGCATGCGATGATGGAAAAGCTGATCGCCAAGGCAAAAGAGAACGGCATGGCCGGCGGCGCCATCCGCAATTCCACGCACTACGGCATTGCCGGATACTGGACCGATATGGCGGCCAAGCAGGGCCTGATCGGCATCACCGGCACCAATGCCAGACCATCGATCGCTCCGACTTTCGGCGTTGAAAACATGCTGGGTACCAACCCGCTGACTTTCTCGCTGCCGACGGATGAGGAGTTCCCGTTCACGCTCGACTGCGCGACTTCGATCGTGCAGAGAGGAAAGATCGAATACTACGCCAGATCCGGCAAAGAGACGCCTGCCGGCATGGTCGTCACACACGATGGTTCCGTGGTCACGGATTCAAAGGCCATCCTGAAGATGCTGACGGAAGGAAAGGCCGCGCTTGCGCCGTTGGGCGGCGGTCCGGGTGATGAGATGTGCGGTTACAAGGGCTACGGCTATGCGACTGTCGTCGAGATCCTTTCATCTGCTTTGGCCGGCGGTGAATTCATGAAGGCACTGAGCGGCGTTTCACCGGAAGGCAAAGCGCAGATGTATCATCTGGGTCACTTCTTCTTCGTCGTCGATCCGGAAGCCTTCATGGGCATCGATACGTTCCGCAGGATCGCCGGTCAGATCTGCCGCGACCTCCGCGCCAGCATGAAGGCACCGGGACACGATCGCATCTACACGGCAGGCGAGAAGGAATACCTCGTCTGGCTCGAGAGAAAAGACAAGGGCGTTCCTGTCAATGAGGCTGTTCAGAAGGAGCTGATCGCTTTGCGCGATGAACATCAGCTTCCATATAGATTCCCGTTCGAGGAGGCATGAAAATGGATGTCATGAAAGAATCGCTGCGCTTGCACAAAGAGTGGAAAGGCAAGATCGAGGTCACACCGAGAGTCCCTGTCGATTCCAAGGAAGCCCTGACGCTCGCCTACACGCCGGGTGTCGCACAACCTTGTCTGGAGATCGAAAAGGATATCGATCTGAGTTATGAACTGACCAGGAGACACAATCTCTGCGCCGTCGTCACCGATGGCACGGCGGTACTTGGCCTCGGAGACATCGGCCCGGAAGCGGGCATGCCGGTCATGGAAGGGAAATGCGTCCTCTTCAAGTCTTTCGGCAACGTCGATGCCTTCCCGATCTGCATCAAGTCGAAAGATGTCGATGAGATCGTCAACACGGTCTATCTGATCTCCGGTTCCTTCGGCGGCATCAACCTGGAAGACATCTCTTCACCGCGCTGCTTCGAGATCGAAAGGAAACTGAAGGAGAAATGCGATATCCCGATCTTCCACGATGACCAGCACGGAACAGCGATCATCACCCTCGCCGGACTGACCAACGCCATGAAGGTCGTCGGCAAGAAAAAAGAGGATGTGAAGATCGTCACATCCGGTGCGGGAGCTGCCGCGATCTCCATCGTCAAGCTGCTTCTTTCAGCGGGCTACAGGAACATCGTCATGACGGACCGCAAAGGTGCGATCTATGAGGGCAGGGAAGGGCTCAACTGGATCAAGGAAGAGATGTCCCTGTGCACCAACAGGGAGAAGGAAAAAGGTGCCCTGAAGGACGTGATCAAAGGCGCTGATATCTTCATCGGTGTCTCCGCACCAAACACGATCACAAAAGAGATGGTCGCGACGATGAACAAAGACGCGATCGTATTCGCCTGCGCCAATCCGATGCCGGAGATCTCTCCTGAGGATGCGAAAGAGGGCGGTGCGAGAGTCATCGCCACCGGAAGGAGCGATTATCCCAATCAGGTCAACAACGTCCTGGCTTTCCCGGGCGTGTTCAGAGGGACCTTTGATGTCAGGGCGAGCGACATCAACGAAGAGATGAAGCTGGCAGCGGCAAAAGCCCTGTCTGATCTGGTCTCCGATGAGGAACTCAACGAGGAATACATCCTGCCAAAGGCGTTCGACCCGAGGGTCGGAGAGGCCGTTGCGAAGGCGGTCGCGCAGGCTGCCAGAGACAGCGGCGTCGCCAGGATCTGATCATTCATAAGAAAGGCTCTGCGTGATGCAGAGCCTCTTTTCTTTTTTATTTCGTCGGATCTTTGCCGAGGATGAACTTGCGGATGTCGTCCGTGAGTTCTTTGATGTTGTCTTCGCCGATGTAGATCATGTGACCGGATTTGTAACCTTTGAAGAAGGTGCGGTCCTTTGGCAGTCCGGCGTGCGCCAGGGTGTGGTAGACGAATCCTGTCTCGGTGCAGAGGTCGAACCAGCCGTTGGCGAAGAAGACGCGCATGCCGTGTCTTCTGGTCATGGCGTTGCGCAGCTGTTCACCGGTCGTGCCGAATTCGACTTTCTTGTTCCAGTCCATATAGTAGTTGGCGGAACTCACGTAGCTGCGGTCGAGCTTGACGCCCAGTCCCGGAAGCAGATCGCCGACTGTCGCGGCGTAGAAGTAGGAAGAGTAGCGGTCAGCGGTCGCGTCGTCCCAGAGGGCTTTCTGTTCCTCGTCGACCTGCGGTTCCAGCATCTCTCTGGTGATCCTGCCGTCGTATCTGGAGACAGCCTTTCCTTTTGAACGGATGACTTCCTGACGGAAGGTCGCATCGTCGATCTTGAGGCCGTTTCTGATCAGGTATTCTTTGGAGACGCCGGTATAGTAGCTGACTCTTTCGATGATGTGTTCCTTTTCTTTTTCGCTGATCTCTTCACCTTTGTAAAGAGCCGGGAAGTATTCCTCGTCCGCGAACTTCTTGGCTTCTTTGACGAAGTCTTCGACTTTCCTGCGGGAAGGTTTGTTGTGGAACCAGTTGACTGCGGCATAGGTCGGGAAGCCCAGCACGGATCTTTCGACCGGCAGGCCCTGCCCGAAGTATTCGCCGACAGTGACGGTGTTGCCGATCATGACGATGCCGTCGAAGGCGATGCCGTAGGATCTCTCTTTGCCTCTGGTCGCAGCGATGCCGGCAGCTTCTGCCGATCTGGTGCAGCCGTAGCTTTCACCGACCAGGTATTTCGGAGACAGGATCCTGTCATAGCGGCGCAGCCACGCTTCGATGAAGTTCAGCAGTGCTTCAGCATCTTCTTCGATGCCCAGGAAGTTCTTGCCTTCTTCCGGATCGATCAGGACGCCGTAGCCGGTACCGACCGGATCGACGAGAACGATGTCCGCCACATCCAGGAGGCATTCCGGGTTGTCGATGACCTCGTAAGGGCCGAAAGAGGAAGGGCGGTCAGGTTCGCCGTAGGTGATCCTTCTTGCTCCGAGGAAGCCGGCGTGGACATACATGGATGAGCTGCCGGGGCCGCCGTTGTAGCCGAAGATGACCGGGCGATCTTTTGTGTCTTTGACGTCGGAACGGAAGTAGGAATAGGAGAAGATCGAGGCGATCGGTTCACCATTCTTGTTGTAGAAGACATTGTCTTCACTGACGGTGTGATAAGGGATCTTCTTGCCGCCGATCTTGACGGAACCGTCAGATTCGAAGCGGGCAGGCGTGAACTTATCGGCTTTGAATGTTTCTGTATTATAGATCATAGGGGACGCTCCTTTACAGTCTTCATCTTAACACAAAAGAAAGAGGGCCTCTCTTCACTCGCTTTCTGAAGGGTTTGTCATCGCGGATGGACAGGTGATATATTGAAAGCAGAGAACACGAAAAGATCATGGGAAGATGAATGGATCTGCAGATCTCTGTTTTGAAAAGGGGGATCAGTTGAAGATGAAGAAGTATCTTCTGGGACTGGATAATGGGGGAAGCGACATCAAATGCGCGATCTTTGATCTCGATGGAAACGAGATCTCTTCTTCGGCGCTGCAGGTCGCGATCTCCACTCCGCATCCCGGTTTTACGGAAAGAGATGCGGATGATGTGTGGAAGGCGAATGCGGAAGTCATCAGGACGGCGATCGAAAAGGCCGGTATCGATGGCAAAGAGATAGCAGCGATCGGCATCACAGCTTATGGAAACGGACTTGTCTTCACAGATGAGAAAATGGAAACGGTCTATCCGGTCATCGTTTCAACGGATGACAGGGCCAGCGATCTGGTCAGAGAGTTCAAAGAGAACGGCACGGAAAGAAGGCTCTTTCCAAAGACCAGACAGACGCTGTGGTCGGCACAGCCGGCAGTCCTTCTGCCCTGGTTCAAGGCGAATGATGAAGAGGTTCTGAAAAAGACGAGATGGATCCTTTCGATCAAGGACTATCTGCGATACAGACTGACAGGGGAAGTGTTTGGCGAGATCACCGAAGCTTCTTCGACGAGCCTGTTCGATCAGGACGGGCAGGACTATGATATCGAACTGTTCCGGATATTGGGAATAGAAGAGTGCTTCGAGAAGATGCCGCCGATCCTGCACAGCACGGCGATCGCCGGATATATCAGTAAAGAGGCAGGAATGCAGACGGGCCTTGCGGAAGGAACGCCTGTGGCGGCAGGCTATTTCGATATCGATGCCAATGCTCTGGCCAGCGGCATCCTTTCCGATGATGAGCTCTGTCTGATCGCCGGTACCTGGTCGATCAACGAGTTCCTGACCAGGGATGCGGCCAGGGATCATGAGAAGCGGACCAACACCGCAACGACTTCCTATGTGGAAGGTCTCTTCCTGATGGAGGATTCGACGCCGACTTCCGCCAGCAATTTCAACTGGTATATCGAGAAGATCATCAGAGAGTACGCTCCCGGTCTGAAGAACGAGGAGATCTACGGGATGTGCAACAGGCTCGTGGAAGGAAGGGATCCGAAAGAAAGCCACGTGATCTTCGTTCCGTATCTCTATGCCAGTGCCAGCGATCCGGATGCCGGTGCCGCTTTCATGAACATGAGCGCCAAAGACGACAGTGCCTCGCTTTTAAGGGCGATCTATGAAGGTGTCGTCTTCTCGAGCGTGCATCATGTGCACAATCTGCAAAGGCCGGTCTCGTCCTATCGGATCGCCAAGCTTTCCGGAGGCATCACGAATTCTGAGGTCTGGTCACAGATGATGGCCGACGCCTTGCAGATACCGATACAGACTTTGGAAGGATCGCAGATCGGAGCCAAAGGGGCTGCGATCGGCGCTGCCATCGCCTGCGGAGCTTTCAGGGATCTGAAAGAAGGCGTTTCGCGCATGGTACATGAAGGAAGGCTCTATATGCCGCGTCAGGAATACGCGCGGATCTATCAGAAGAAATACGAGCGATATGAGGCCGCTCTGGAAGCGGTCGATCTGCTGGCAGAAAGGTGCAGGTGATGAGATGTTCACAGTGAGTCCCTCGATCTATTCGGCTGATCTTCTGGATCTGAAGACGGTCTTAGACAAGGCAAAGGATTTTGAACACATCCATCTGGATATCGATGACGGCAATTTTGTCAGAGGGATCTCTTTCGGCTGCGATCTGGTCTGCCGGATCGCTTCCTATACGAGCGTGCCTCTGGATGTTCATCTGGAAGTGCTGAATCCGATGGACCATGTCGATGAGCTTGCGGAAGCGGGTGTGGAAATGATCAGCGCCCACGTCGAAGCGCTGGAAGATGTGAAAGGATTCCTCGACAGGGTCCACGGTCACGGGATCAAGGCGGGTCTGGCGCTGAATCCGGGAACGGATATCGAAACGATCAGACCTTACAAAGACGACATCGACATCCTGCTGCTGGTCTCGGTCGTGAGCGGAATGAAGGGCCTTCCTTTCCAGACTTCGGTCCTGAAGAAGGTGGAGATGGCAAGGAAGATGCTGAAGGAAGAAGTCCCGATCTGGGTCGATGGCGGGATCAACGATGAAAACCTGAAGGATGTGGTCTGCGCCGGTGCGGATGGTGTGGTCATCGGACGCGCGGTGTTCAAAGCGGATGATTTCAAGAAGGCCTATGATCATTTCATCGACATGGGCAGAAGATATGAGAAACAGGTCAGGGGGAACGGATGATGCGTTACGAAAAGGAAAGACTGGAGCTGATCGAAACAGCTCGCAAGATGGAAAGATACGGACTGGTGCGGATGTCGGGAGGCAATGTCTCCCTGCAGATCGATGATGTCGTACTGGTCACACCAAGCGCGATGAGCTATGACACGATGGTGGCGGAAGACATCGTCGTCGTCGATCTCAACGGCAACATCGTGGAAGGAAACAGGCGGCCGACGAGCGATCTGAAGGCCATCCTCTACATCCTGAACCACATGCCAAAGATCAACGCGGTCATTCATACCCATCAGCCAAAGGCGACTGCGCTTTCCCTGGTGGCAGACAAGCTTCCGCTCATTTCCACGACCCTGGTCGATGAGGTGAAAGACGAGGTCAATGTCGCACCGTTCACGATCAGTTCCGATGAGGGGATGGGCATTGAAACGGTGAAATATGCGGGGAACGCTCTCTGTGTGATCCTGAAGAACCACGGCATCATGGCCTACGGCAAGGATCTGGATCAGGCTCTGTGCGCCGCCATCTATCTGGAAGAAAGCTGCGATGTATATCTGAATGCGCTGGCGACCGGCAAGCCGATCACGGTGCTGACAAGGGAGCAGGCGGAAGCGGAGGATGCCCCCAGAGGATATTACGGACAGTATTAAAAGGTCGGCCCTTATGAGGCCGGCCTTTTAAAGAGAGGGATCAGATAGATGTGGCTATGTCGTCTGTCTGATGCATGAGGTCTTTCGTCGTTTCGTATAAGGCATCATAGATGGCCTGATAGCGCTGATAGATCTCATGTTTTTTCATATCCGGGAAGTAGGTCTTGCCCGGTCTGATGAACTTCAACATGCTGTCGTAGGTCTCAAAGCCGGGGTAGCGGATGGCGGATGCGGCCATCAGGGCATCTCCGTAGCTGGCACCGATATTGACCAGCGGTGAGGAGATCGGCATGCCCAGGACATCGGCAACGATCTGCATCCAGACTTCGTTGAGTGTGCCGCCGCCGGTGACGAAGATCTGATCGATCGGGATATTGTGCGCCTTCATCAAAGTGAGCTGCTGATTGATGGAGAAGGCGATGCCTTCCAGAGCGCTGCGGTACATGTGGGCCCGGCTGTGGGAGAGATTGAGTCCGAAGAGGATGCCTTTCGCCTGCGGATCGTTGATCGGTGTGCGTTCACCTGCCCAGTAAGGCAGTGTGATCAGACCTTCGCTTCCAGGCGGGATCCTGTCGATACCTTCCATCATCGTCTGATAGGCGTCCGGTCCGCCTTCTTTTTCGATCTGCAGGGCATCCGGGAACACGGTATCCCTGTACCACTTGGTCAAAGATCCGGCGGTATTGGTACCGGCCGAAATGTCGCAGAGGCCCGGTACAATGAATTCTTCGCGCCAGAGGCGTTCATCGTCGATGAGCTCCGAGGTGCCCAGGATCATATAGACGGAGGATCCGATCTGTATCATCATCTTGCCCGGTGATACGACGCCGACGCTGATCGCTTCCGCTCCGGAATCATCGGTACCGGTGAGTACCGGTGTGCCTTCCATGAGACCTGTTTCAGCGGCTGCTTTGGCGGTCACGTGTCCGACGACATCGGTCGCTTCGTGGATCTCCGCCAGCTGATCCGGGCGGCAGATCGGTCTGCAGTATTCCTCGACCGGTCTCCAGTCCGGGCCATAAAGCGGATTGAAGCTTGCCAGGCCCAGGAACTTGTCGACGACGTAGTTGCCGGTCAGTTTCGCGGTGAGGTAGGTCGAGGCGGTGATGAATTTGTGGGCTTTAGCGTAGACTTCCGGTTCCTTGTTTTTGATCCAGAGGATCTTGGGCATGACGTCACTTGAACATAGAGCCCTGCCGTACCACTTGCGGATCTGTTCCTCGCCGTACATCTGCGTGAGTTCTTCGATCTCGTCGGTGGCTCTGGCGTCGATGCCGTAGAGGATGGCCTTGCGTAAGGGCCTGCATTCCTCATCGACCGGCAGACAGTCGGCACCCAGCGCACTCGTGCCGAGGGCTTTGATGTCTTTCGGGTCGACCCCGCTGTTTTCGATCAGCTTCTTGCTGATGATGCAGAAGTCGCCCCACCAGTCTTTTTCGGCGTCATGTTCATAGTGGCCCGGTGCGGGATTGGTCATTTCGTGTGCGGTCGCATACTGGCAGACGACTTTTCCTTCTTCGTCGATCAGCACGCCTTTGCTGGAGTTGGTACCGGTATCGATACCCATAAAATAAGCTTTGTTCATATTATTTCTCCTCATAGACGATCCTGCCGTCGCAGATCGTCATGAATACTTTGAGAGCCCTGACTTGCTCGACCGGGGTCCCGAATAGATCACCGTTCAGGATCGCGATATCGGCTTTCTTGCCGGCTTCAAGCGTTCCGATCTGGTCTTCTTTTCCCAGGTTATAGGCACCGCCGTAAGTCCAGGCTTTCAGCAGTTCCGCTGTGCTCAGTGTGTTTTCTTTGTTGAATGGTTCTCCGCCTTCCGGGAAGTAGCCGCCGACGGCGTGATAGACCGATTCCGGGATGTCATCTATCAGCAACGGCAGGTCGGTGCCGCAGCTGATCACGACGCCGCAGTCAGCCATCTTCCTTCTGTTCCAGTAATATCGGCCTCTTTCTTCACCGATCTTTTCGTTGATCATGGCGATCTTGCCGGAACGGTCGGCGATCGACTGGATCTGCGGATAGATCTCGGCGATGACGCCCAGTTTCCCCATCCTTTCCAGATCGGCGGGATCGGAGAATTCCAGATCGGTCATGGCCTGACGGAGGATGACTTTGCCGTTCTCGTCTCTCCGGCAGCTCTCATAGATGTCCAGCGTCCTGGCGATGGCTCCATCGCCCTGGGCGTGCAGCGAGAAACGGAAGCCGCGTCTGTCTGCTTCCCTGGCGTCTCTGGCCAGTTTGTCCCAGTCGATGTTCAGAGCGCAGCAGAAATCCTTGCCTTTGTAAGGCTTCTTGAGTTCGGCGTTGTATTCACTGACGGATCCATCCGTCATCTGGTTGTATCCGGAGAAGGTGACCTTATCTCCTTTGAACTTTTCTCTCATCGTTTCGCCATAGGAGAAGTCCGCTTCCCTGGCGACCGGCTGAGACATGAAGTTGACCCTTAAGGTCAGGGCGTCGTCTTCTTCCAGTTCAGAAAGGGTGTCGGTAAAGGTGTAGAAGTCATCGAAGCCCATCTCTTTGATGGAGGTGATGCCTCTTGCGTTCATCATCTTCATGTATTCGATGAACTGCGGTCTGATGAATCCCTTGTTGCCCAGGATATATGGGAAGAGGGCGACATAGGCTTCCGGGTAGCAGGTGTCAGGCGTGAAGTGATAGGAATCGATCGCGGCCGTGTTCATGCAGCAGGTCTCGCAGCCTTTGGCGAAGAGGACGACAGGGCGTTCTTTGAATTCCTCATCCAGGACTTCCCTGCTGATGGTGAGACGCAGGTCGTGTCCGAAAAGCGGCTCGCCTTGCTCAAGAGCCTCTTCATATCCTTTCAGGACCTTCAGAGCCTGGTGTTCGCTGATACAGTCCAGCAGATCGGCACCGAGGAAGCGCACGACATAACCGGTAAAGAAACAGTGGACATCGATGAATCCGGGTGAAATCGTCCTGTTTCCTAGCGAGATGATCCTCGTGTTTTCGCAAATGAGGTCTTTCGGGACCAGACCTTTGCCTACATTGCAGATCCTGTCGTCTTTGATCGCGACGTAGCCGGAAAAAGGGTCCTGTTCAAGGGCAGTAAAAATACTGTCAGATACGAGAATGAGATCAGCGTTTTCGTGCATATGATGATCCTCCTTGCGGTATATAAGATAAGTTAAAAATAGCACATATATGTATTCTTATCAATAAAGATGTTGGTAAAAGGATGGAAAAAGGGATAACAATTAGGCAAAATACCAGACATTATAGATAAAAACAGAGGAAAAATATCTAGTTGAGATATACAAGATAAGAGAATGAAAGCCCTTTACCTGTTTGAAATAAAATTAACTTGCATATTCATTCAGATAGTAATATGATGGAATTAAAGAGCAGGGAAGATTGCAAAGAAGAGAGCAGATGGTTTTCTTTGCATGTTCCAAACAAAATATTTAGGAGGGGTTAAATGGAAACCAAAAACAAGAACGAGCTTGGCAGAAAGCTTGGCCTGGGAGCTGTTATCGCGCTTGGCGTCGGTACCACAGTAGGTTCAGGTATTTTCTCTTCTCTGTCAGAAGTCGCTAATGCTTCAGGTAGCATGTTATTCCTGTTCCTGGCATTTATCATCGGCGGTCTTTTACAGATCCCGGCTAACTTCTGCTATGCAGAGCTGGCGTCCGCATATCCTGAAGATGGCGGACAGTATGTCTATTTCCGTGAGGCAGGGTCACGCTTCCTGGCGTTCCTCTGCGGCTGGATCAGTATCTTAGCAACTGACCCACCTTCAATCTCGATCATGGCTCTGGCGATCGTCAACCACCTGGCTTTCTTTGTTCCGATGTCAAATCTGACTCTGAAGCTGGTCGCTGTTGCGTTCGTCCTGATCTTCATGTTCCTGCATCTGAGATCCGTTGAAGGCGGCGGCGCTTTCCAGACCGTCATCACGGCTTTCAAGATCATTCCGTTCGTACTGATCATCGGTATCGGTCTCTTCAATCTGAATTCTCATTTATTGTTATCGAACCAGCCTCTGGCAGGTGCCGGAACATTGGGCCTGACAGCTCTGATCGCCGGTGTTGCCGGAACGACCTGGTCATACGATGGCATGGCGGCTGCCTGCTACATGTCCGGTGAGATCAAAGATCCGCACAAGAACATGCCTAGAGGTCTGATCCTGACTGCGATCGTCGTCCTGGCTCTCTATGGCGGCCTGACATTCGTTGCTTCCGGTCTGCTGACAGTCGATGAGATCGCCGCTTCTGATGCGCCGATCGCTCTGATGGCTTCTAAGCTTCCGGTCATCGGCAATGTCGCCGGTGTCGCTGTTGCGATCATGGCGATCATCGTCGTCCTGGGTTCGCTGTCATCATGCATCCTTTTCCAGCCTCGTATCGAGTATGCTATGGCAAAGGACAACCTGTTCTTCAAAGAGTTTGAAAGAGTTCATCCGAAGTGGGAAACTCCTTACTTCTCGATCCTGGTCCAGTGCGCACTGGGCATCATCCTGATCTTCGCGACAGATATCGCCGGTCTCTTAGGCTACTTCACGATGATCGCTCTGGTCAAGAACGCTCTGACTTTCGGTACGATCTTCGTATTGAGAAAGAAGGGTGCTGCCGGCGGTTACAATCCGACTTACAAGTGCCCGATGGGTCTGCTGATGCCTGCGATCGCTATCTTCATGACTTGCACACTGATCTATGGCGAGATCACTTATGCACCGATCCCTAGCCTTATCTGTGCGGCATTGGCGTTCATCACCGGTTATCCGGCATACCGCTACTTCGAGAGCAGAGGCAAGAAATCTGCTTAATCGCAAGAAAAGAAAACATTGAATGTATGGATACAGGACTTCCCGCAGGGGAAGTCCTGTATGACTGTAGATCTTCCCTTCTCTATTAAATTGAAGATTCATATCCATACGCATATCGTTTGGAGTATCCGTATGGACAGGAAACGGAGGTTTGAAAATGAAACTGGCAGCAGTAGGAAGCAACTGTATCGACCATTACAACAACATCGACAACGGCAGATCCTATCCGGGAGGCGGTCCCGTCAACATGGCCGTCTACACCGTGCGAAACGGCGGACAGGCGTCCTATATCGGTCCGATCGGAACAGACGATTACGGAAAGATCATGTACGACGCCGTCAAGGCAAAGGGCGTCGATGTCTCACACATGCATATCGTCGAAGGAAAGACGGCCGTCACGGAAGTCGAACTGATCGACGGAGAAAGGGTCTTCGGCGATTATGACGAGGGCGTGCTGAGCAGCTACAGGCTTTCCGATGAGGATATCGATTTCATCGCCAAACACGACGTCGTCGTCTGCGATCTCTGGGGCAAGGTCGAGGGGCAGTACAAGGATCTCAAGGAAAGAGGGATCAGGACTGCGTTCGATTGTGCGACGAGGCCTGAGGATGCAGAGGCGCAGACAGCCATGCCGTACAGCGACTATCTCTTTTTCTCAAGCGACGAGGGAGACAACGAGGAACTCAGGGCTCAGATGAAACGCTATCAGGAAAAGGGTCCGAAACTGGTTATCGCCATGCTGGGGACTGACGGGAGCCTCTGTTATGACGGAAAGGAGTATCACCGCTACGGCATCGTCGAATGTGATGATGTCGTGGATTCCATGGGTGCCGGAGATTCCTATATCGCCGGATTCCTCGGCGCTGCGATCGATGGAAAAGAGATCGAAGAATGCATGCACGCGGGTGCGGCGACGGCAACGGAAACGCTGAAGTATTTCGGAGCGTGGTGATATGAGCATCTTCAAAGGGACTTTCTATTCTTCGGCTCTGAAGAGGAATGTGAGCATCAACGTCATCTTTCCGGAACGTTCCGGAGATGTCGATCCGCTCTTTGAGGATGCGCCAAAGGTCCTCTATCTGCTGCACGGACTCAGCGGAAACGAGGATGAGTGGCTGCGTTTCACAAAGATCGAATACTACGCAAAGAAGTACAACTTCATAGTGGTCATGCCGGGTGCGGACCGCAGCTTCTACTGCAACACGCGATATGGGATCAGTTATTTCGATCATATCGCAAAAGAGGTCCCTTCATTCGTGGACAGCTGGTTTAGAATAAGTACGAAGAGGGAGGACACCTTCATCGCCGGAGAAAGCATGGGCGGCTATGGCGCACTGAAGATCGGCCTGTCCTGTCCGGACAGATACGCCGCTATCGCATCGCTGAGCGGTGTGGTCGACTACGGGGCGTTCGCAGACAGGATACGCAGGAAGGAGTTCACGGACATGATGCCGGAAGAGCTTGACATCCTTGATGGTCAGACCGATCTGCTGCAGCTGGCGGAAGCCGTGACAGGAAGGAAGGAACGTCCGAAACTGCTGCTGCAGTGCGGGACGGAAGACTTCCTATACGAAGACAATCAGAGATTTCGCAGATCACTGGAAGATCTGCATTATGAACATACATACAGGGAAGGTCCGGGCGATCATGAGTGGCCGTACTGGGACAAGGCGATCCAGTATGCCTTCATGTTTTTCCGGGATCTGGATCCTGAAAAGATGACGATCTATTAAGGGGGAGATGACATGTATCAAGCAGAAAAATGGAAAGAGAAGAAGGGAGCCTGTCTGAGAGCTTTCAACGAGGAAGAAACGAGATCCAGCATCAACGGCGCACTGGCTCTGCGTCCGCAGATCGAAAGGATCGTCGACGAGATCTGGAAAGAGGATTTTGACAATATCTTTTTCATGGGGATCGGCGGTACCTGGGCAAGCGCCATGCAGGTGGAAGTGTACATGCGCGGAAGGTCTTCCCTTCCTGTGTACGTCGAGAATGCCGCTGAATTCCTGACGACCGGCAACAGGAAGTTCACGAAGGATTCCGTGCTGATCTATTCGTCGGTAT
>JAEEGG010012826.1_pt1 | contig 18006 bp, 16 predicted proteins | sample 9134161 | NCBI WGS metagenome assembly JAEEGG01 (sample SAMN16246543, study PRJNA631951) | gut metagenome | biome: gut microbiome; feature: rumen; material: CR-attached | host: Bos | place: Iran: Karaj | collected 2018-10 | reverse complement strand
TACTGCTACTGCATGGCGCTCAATAGTAGTCTTTAAGATATGCGCGTATATTTGAGTTGTCTTGATGTTGGTGTGTCCTAACATTCTTCCAACATTCTCCACGGGGACATCATTGGCCAAGAGAAGCGTGGCAAAGCTGTGTCGGGCAACATGCATAGTCAATGGCTTATGGAACTTCAGTCGGGCTTCTATATCATGGAGATAGTCGTTGGCCTTCTGATTCGTAAGCTTTGGTACTTGACCATGGTACTTCTTCAGCACTTCCAATGCCGGAGGTAGTATTGGGGTATAGAATGTATGCCCTGTCTTAATTCGCTTCCCGTCTATGTAGTAGAACTCATTCTGCTTCTCTGTCATGTTCATGAAATCAAAGATTTGAGAATCGGCATATGACAATCCGGTATAGGCACAGAAGATGAAGAGATCACGAGCCTTCTCCAACTTTTCTGGAAGGTCATCAAGATTACGGAGCATTATGAGTTCATCCTCTGTCAATGGACGGCGCTCCTTTGATGTGCCACGCTTGAAATGGCAAAGTGGGTTGTCATAAGGATTGGACGAGATATAACCGAGCTGGAATGCCTGGCGCGTGTACATCTTAAGATTCTTGTGGTAGTTGTGGAGAGTTGTCTGTGAACGGGCACGTTCCTTGCGAAGGAAATCATCAAATGACTTGATGTTGTTGGGAGTGAGGTCTGCAAAGCTGCTTAGCCTTCCATATCGCTTGAGGGCATCCAGAGTCACATACTTGTGCTTCTGAGTTCCTTGTTCTATGGATTCCTTGGCCATCTGATCGATTATGAAATCAATAAAGCCGGTTCTGGATGCAAGCTTCTTCTTCTCTTCACGCCTTTCCTGCTTCTTAATTCTGCTGGCCTTATCAATGCCAAGGTGATTGTCGATGTTCTCAATGGTCAGCTCTTCATAATTCTTCTGCATGGTTTTCACAAGCTGCTTGTAAATACATAGCTGAGTCTGCAGCTCTTTGCTAGTTTGATAGACTTTCCACTCGAAAGGGTCGCAGTTGTTAATGGTAACATACTTCCGAGCGCCATTGCCCAAGTAGATGCGAATTTCTACCTTGCCTCTTCCTTTCTTGGCAACTTCATTCTTTCTGTCGTAAATGACGGTAACAATTTCTTTTTCCATAGTTTTGTTACTTTTTGCGCGGGTGAATGGTTGGTAACAATAATGTATTCAAAGGTCGGAACAAAGCTGGTTTCATATACTTGTTACTGACTCAAAAGTTTGGATTTGAACCCATGACCCAAATAGGATTTGAACGATTTTTGACCATGAGAAATTTGGCCCAAAAATTTGATTCGTTACCCTCATTTCGAAATTTTCGTTTCCACTTTCAGGATATCTTTTTTTTGTTACCATTTTTGTAGTTAGTAACAAAATTTACCCTTAAGTTGGTAACAAAATTAGTAACAAAATGTCCAAGTATGTCCGAATTTGTCAATCTTGCTTCCAGCCCACGCACTCGCAGGTTAAACTTAAACTTGCCCGTCAGTGGTTTTCTCTATTGAAGTCGGAAGTCCTAAATAATCAGCATTGTACGCAAAGGTACAAATATGAAAAAAGAACGTCACACCCCCCAAAAGGTGCGACGTTCTGATTCCCCAAGTTAGTTTTTTTCGTGATCCCGCCGGGAGGTTTGGTGATCCGGATGGCACGCTTAAAGCTCCGGTCTGGCATCGGTATCAAATATGCGATAGTTGCTTATAATACGGGCAATCATCACAATTCTCTATCTCGATTTTATTTCAATGTTTTCTAGCGAGGATCTCAAATTTCACATCAAATTTGGGGTTCTCTTTGCGAGATTTTTGTCCCGACGAACTCGTAAAGTCGAGTTGTTTGGGGTCTCGTAACCTTAAATTTTGATTCTTTTCTTTGAGATTCGGACTGAAATCAAAATTTTTTCAGGCTTGTGATTTACGCTTAAATCTTGCCGTTTTTAGACTTCATGGTTCTTAATAATTGTTAATTTTTCGAGGCTGTCGAAATATGTCGAATAATGTTCGACAGGTTTCGCTTGAACTTCGCGCCCCATTTTTTTGATTCAGTTTTTCTACTATAACTTTATCAGTGTAAATGAGGCATTAACAACACGCAAAGAACACTTGAAATTCAAACGCAAAGTTAATAATAATAATTGTAAGTGACAAGCTTTTTAGAAAAAAAATTAGTTATGGCAAGAAGTTTTTTAAGCAGGAGCGACGAACTGTGGCTATTTAACAATTTCAGATCCAAAAGCAACGAAGATTTGGCATTGCAATTGAACGAAAAAGTTTCAAAGGAAAACGAGGAGCAAATCAAACGGCTTACTGAGATTCTTAAGGACGTCTCTCAAAAATCTGTCATCCGTTCTATTCAAAGTGAAATAGAATGGAGAAAATCATTCAGGGGTATCACAACAAACTTTATTAAACACACGGCAAGAAGGCTGAAGCTCGGAAAGAAATCATTCGATTACCTCTCCAGAGTCAGCAGGGAGAAAGCTGTGGCCACTAATATAAAAAGGTGGCACAAACAAGCTCGTGTCATAGACAGTCCTACTGACTGGCTACATACGTTCAGGAAGAACGAAACAAGGATTTGCTTAGTTGAGAACAACGATTCTGTGAAGAAAATCAGAAATGCCATCTTCTACTTCAATCGGACAGATAGCAATAATTATGGGTTCTTCGTCACTTCCGAAATCATCCCTAAAGAAAACCTCCTTAGAGTCGTTGCACATCCTCTAAATTAATAATGGTATGGAGAGAATAGAATTGACTGATGAAACTCTCGAACAGTTGAGAGTCGCAATACGCGAGGAAGTGAAAAAGGACTTGAATAAGGAGCTGCCGTGTATTATCAAAGCTATGGCATTCAAGATAATTGGGACTTTGCTCAATTTCCCTTTGACAGTTAAACAGGTCTCTATCCTGACTAAACGGAAAATCAAGACTGTTTACAAAATGTGTGACAGAAAACAGATTCCCTTTTCTAAAGTTGGAAAAACTATATATATAAACATCCGAGACATAAATAGAGAACTTATTCTGGAAGATGACCAGGATGAGTCACTATATCTTGAATAATGAAGTCCACCTGAAGCCCATTGTGAAATGCGCTGATGGTGGCATTTTTTTTGAACATACATTATAATATAATATGGAATACGAAATCATTTCAACGAAGGACGTAGAAGACAAAGTTATTATCGTTCGTGGACAGAAAGTTTTGCTTGACAGAGACGTTGCTGCTCTTTATGGCGTAGAGACCAAAAGAGTGAATGAAGCTGTTAGGAATAACATTGAAAAGTTTCCAGATGGCTATGTACTGGAATTGACCGACGAGGAGTCTTCATCTGTAAGGTCGAAAATTTCGACCATACAAGAAATGCACAATGGTAAACACTCAAAATACAACTACAAAGCTTTCACGGAACGTGGCTTATATATGCTGGCCACTATCCTGAAGTCAAAGAATGCAGTGAAGACTACCCACGCCATAATCAATACCTTTACACAGGTGCGAGTGATGGCAAGAACGATGGAAAAAGTGGAGCACGCTCCCGATGGCCAGGCATTGCAGAAAGAACTTCTAAAGAAGTCAGGCGAACTCATGGGGGAAATTATTGGGCAGAATCTTTCCACCAAAGCTATCGAGACAGAGATTGAACTTAATTTCGCTGTTGTGAAGATAAGGCACAAAATCATCCGAGGTGGTAAGGAGGAATAGCATGGAAAGGAAACAATATTACGTGCAGCCAAAGATTGCTAACAAAATCATGGAGCTGCAATACAAACACTCTCTGCCAGTGAACATCATTGTCGGAGAATGTATTAAGGGTTTAAAGTCCGTGACTTTTGAGTATGAGCAGGAAGACTATTACCTTGTTGCCTGGCTCGTCAATAAAGGCACTCAATTCTATATCTGCCTACCGGCTGATGAAATAAATAACGACGATGATCAGGCAAATTGATATTGATAAGGTTCTTGACGCGGCAAACATTGTCGAAGTCGTGTCAGATTTTGTGGCACTAAAACGAGCTGGAGCCAATTTTAAGGGTATATGCCCTTTTCATGAAGACACTACTCCATCTCTTACTGTTTCTCCAGCAAGGAATATATGCAAATGCTTTGCCTGTGGAGAAGGTGGTGGTCCCGTGAATTTCATCATGAAACACGAAGGGATGAACTTCCCTGAAGCTATCAAGTACCTGGCTAAGAAATACGGCATACAGATTGAAGAAACAGTGCTTACTGCTACAGAACAGGAGGAACAAAAGCTGAGGGAAGCTATGTGGATTGCCAATGACATTATCTGTAAGGAATATCATAGGCAGTTCCTTTCCAACAAGAATGCTCAGGCTTATGCTTACAAACGATGGGGAAATGAGTTCTGTGAGGAAATGGAGATTGGTTTCTGCCCTCCATTTGCAAAGCTAGTTCAAAAGACTGGCATCGATAAGGATATAGCAGAAAAGCTGCATCTGGTAGGTGAAAAGGGCTATGACATCTTCGGCGGAAGGATTATCATCCCCATACGCGACCGACAGCATCGTATCATAGGCTTTACAGCAAGGATTCTTGATGAACCAAAGGCTAAAGAAGGAGAGACAGACAAGCCCAAGATTGCTAAGTATATCAACAGCAGTGACAGTCTCATATACAAAAAGTCTAATTCTATCTTTGGTGTTGACTTGGCATGGCGGGAAGCAGCTCGGACGGAGCGCTTCTATATCGTTGAGGGTGCGCCAGACTGTATGAGGTTGCATATTATCGGTGTCCTCAATACTGTAGCTCCGCTTGGTACTGCTTGGACGGAAGATAATCTGACTACATTGAAAAAGGTGGCTAAGCATCTGTGCTTCCTGCCGGATGCCGACCCGCCAAAACCTAATGAACGCTTCGGACCTGGCATCAAGGCTGTGATGAAATCTGGTGAAGAGGCCATGAAACTTGGCTTCAATGTGTCCGTTAAACAGATTCCAGTCGGCAAAAAGAAAAGGGATCCTGATGACTTCTGCAAGAACAAGACAATCTTTGACGGATTGGAGGAACAAGATTTCATTCTATGGATGGCTGAAATGCTTTTCGAGGATGGAATGATTGATGCCGAGAAAGGAAAAATCATCAGACGGCTCTCTTCCCTCATGGCTACCATGGAGGATGAGACAACTATGGAAATGTACATCTCAAAACTGACACAGTATGTCGGTACAAAGACGATGTGGAAAAAGGAGGTGGACAAGCAAAAGAAGCAACTTGCCGAAGAGGAGGAAAAAGCTAAAGAGGAAAAGGAGTCTGCACTATACAAGGAGTTTGGCTTCAATGTAGAGAAAGATAAATTCTATTATTCCATATCAGAAAACGGGGGATACTATGTCTGGAGCAACTTTACTATGGCTCCCCTATTCCACATCAAAGACAGCATTAGCCCAAAACGTATTTATAAACTTATCAATGAATTTGGTACTGAAGAATTAGTAGAAATGAAACAGGAAGATTTAGTTTCGCTTGTGAAATTCAAGCAGAAAGTTGAAGGTCTCGGGAATTTTATCTGGAAGGCCACTGAGAGAGAATTAACCAAGTTGAAGTCGTTCCTATACAGGAAAACCGAAACAGCCACCATGATTACGCAGCTGGGATGGCAGCGACAAGGCTTCTTTGCCTTTGGCAATGGCGCTTACTATGATGGGAAATTCATAAACGTCGATGACTATGGCATCGTGCGCATCGAGGGGAAAGGGAATTTCTATCTGCCTGCTAACTCTAAGATTTATCGCGATGACATCAGACTGTTTCAGTTTGAACGTCGCTTCATTCATCTTGGATACTCGGCTATAAAACTCGAACAGTTTACAGAACAGATATTCCGTGTGTTTGGAGATAATGGAAGAGTCGGCTTCATTTTCTACCTCGCTACACTGTTCCGTGACGTGGTGACTCGCTCCACACGCTCCTTCCCTATCCTGAATCTCTTCGGACCGAAAGGTTCGGGTAAGTCGGAGCTGGGACATACGCTGATGTCATTCTTCATCATCGAGAATGTGCCGCCTAACATCCAGAACTCTACCCTGCCTGCGCTTAACGATACGGTGGCTGCAGTGGCTAATGCCCTTGTACACATCGATGAGTACAAGAACAACCTGGACATCGCTAAGCATGAGTTCCTGAAAGGTCTGTGGGATGGTACCGGACGTACACGCATCAATATGGACGAGAAGAAGAAAGAGACAACCGCTGTGGATTCCGGCGTTATCCTCTCTGGTCAGGAAATGCCTACTGCAGACATCGCGCTCTTCTCGCGTCTCATATTCTTGTCATTCAGCAAATCCTCGTTCACGGATATAGAGAAAAAAGATTTCCAAATCCTTAAGGTAATGAGAGCACAAGGCATGTCACACCTTACTCTCAAATTACTCAAACATCGTAATCGGATGGAAGCGGAATATCCTGTCGCCTATCATAAAACGATGAATGAGGTGAGTGAATTACTTAGTGATCTGGTTATCGAGGACCGCATCCTTATGAACTGGGTCGCTCCGCTGGCTGTCTTCAATTGCCTGGAAGCTTTTCTTAAAACATCACTCTCTTATAAACAGATGCTGGGGATTTGTGTGGAGGGCATCAAATTCCAAAACGCTCAGTGCAGGCAAAGCAATGAACTGGCCGCTTTCTGGAATATGGTGCAGTTCCTGGTCAGCGAGGGGGAAATCATTGAAGGCGGTGATTTCCGCATTGAATACATCCGGCAACTGAAGACAGACCTAGGTACACAGCACTGGATTGAGACAAAGCCGGTGCTGATGTTTCAAAAGTCACGTATCTTCATGCTCTATAAAAAGTATGGTAAAGCTGTGGGAGATACGCTGCTTCCTGAACATACGCTTAAATACTACCTTGAAAACAGCAGAGGGTATCTAGGTGAAAAAGCTTCGGTGAGATATACTGTCTATCACAGGGGAATTGTGAAGTTTCAGAAGGAAGGCGATACCACTAAGGAAGCGAAGACTGTGCAACGCTCTTACTGCTTCGACTATAAAGAGCTTGTGAAGATGTTCAATATCAATCTTGAACAGGAAAACCCAAACAACAAAAATGAAAATGATGATGATGATGATGTGCAAGAGCAAGAGAAGCCTGCCCCACCAAAGCAAGGAGTTATGAATTTTAATTAATCCTTCTTTTCTATTCCAATTAGACGCAGTATCCCCCTATACTGCAAGCCAACCATCTGTCGTGAGATAGGTGGTTGTTTTTCAAAAAAACAAAAGGCTAAATTCGTAGGGCGAAAATCTTGCTACGCTTGCTATTTATGCTACATATTGAAAATTAATAAGTTATATAGACAAAGCTTCGTTTCTTTTTTGCTACATTTTGCTACATTCTCTCTTCCTTGTTTCATTTTCGGGGTTTTTGTTACATGATTCTGGTTTTGTAGCATTACATTCTCACATTAAATGATTGATTTTTATAAGTTTATAAAGTAAAATGTTATTGTAGCAGAGATAGCAAATAAAAGTGTGTCTCGTACGCGAGAATAAATATGTTCTAGCATTCTGGACAACTTTGAACTTACTCGTTATACAGTTCTTATGTTTGCGTCTGTTTTTTATATATTTCAGATGGTATTTTTGATTGTTTGTAGAAACATTTTCGACATGGTTCGACAGGATGATTTTTATTGTGTAATATCTCGATAATTATTTGGCAAAGCAGGCTAAATATCGTATCTTTGCACATCATTTCACAAAAGCTGATACTATGGAAAACACTATTTTTATTACACTGGAGCCGTATCTGGCTCAATGGCTCAAACATGAGTTCGGTGGCGTTAGCCCCATCCCCATCAGAAGAGCTTCGGCTGAAGCTGATATCCTGCGCATTTACCTTCGGACGCAACCACGTCACGAGGGGTACAGACGACAACTGAAACCTGGAGCTAACCAAGTGGAAATCCTGCTGCCTAAGTTCAAGCTTAAAGATACACGCAATAACAATTACCTGACCGCTCGCGGTGAGAAATGTCTGCATGAGTGCATTCGGACGCGCTTTCGTGTGGCAATGTGGAAGGATCTGTATTCCATTGGGGCTACACTCACTCGTACCAAGGAGTCTGTGGAGCACTGGATGGAATCTCATGGTATCGAGGTCGATGATAAGAACTGGAATACGCTTGTCAAGATGCTACAGCGCTGCAGGGCTAATTATTGCCCTAACCATCGCCTCACAAACCATAAATCTTCTCCACATCGCAAGAAAATCTGACTTTTTACCCAACTTCAAGCGCTATTTTGTCCACCTGACATGAAACAGTCTCTGCCTAACATTATTGATATATATATAGTGCCTTGCGCTTCGCTTGTTCCCAACATCACTGAGAAGTATCGTGCCGGTCTGCCTGTTGCCATATTCCCACTTCCCTCTCCCATTGAGCAATATGGGAATGCGTCATGTGAGGCAGAGCAGGAATATGACAATGGCGGGTATTCGGAGAAAACTGTGCTGCAGTTCACTACCACCGAGAACATCAGCCAATTCCCTCCGCTTGCTTTCGTGGTCACGGATGCTGGTGGGCAGTCGTACATCATCGGGACAAAGGAAGCGCCATACCCTATCATGGAAATCACACAGACGATTGACAAGGAGGTGCATGTGAATACTGTCAAGGTGACTTTCACACGACCTAAGTCACTCGTTCCCTGCCTGATTTAGCGTCTTTCTATACATTTATATAATAGTGTACTTTTGTGCCGGAAACACATTAGTACACTATTTTTATGGCTCATTCTAAATATCATCTTCACCTGAAAGGGTATGTCGGAGGCTACGACTTCGACAGGGACTACGTCGATTACGTGCTCTCCAAGAATCCGGATACGGAGGTGCATGTGCTCATTGACTCTCTCGGAGGGTCACTGGCCACTGCGCTCTCCATAGTGGCTGCGTTCCGTGAACATCAGAATGTGCATGTTCACTATGTGGGCATGAATGCTTCTGCTGCTACCATCGTTTCGCTCGGAGCGAAGCATGTATCTATTGACGCTTCCGCTATGTACCTTGTTCATAAGTGCTCGGTGGAGTTCTTCCGCTGGGCGTCGGCGAACAGTGACAAGCTGGCGGACATCATCAAGGAGGCTAAGCAGATGAAGTCCGATCTGGAGAAGATGGATGCGAATGTCGCGCAGATGTACGCCTCTAAGTGTCAGAAGTCCCCTGAAGATCTTCTTGCACTGATGAAGAAAGGTGGATGGCTGACTGCTAAGGAAGCACTGGAATGGGGCTTTGTTGATGAGATTACCGATTACGAAGAAGATGCAGCTCCTGTCATTACGGATTCTATCGCCGCTGACATGGCTTCTTCGGGTATTCCCGTCCCATCCTGCTATTCCGGGCAGCAGCCTTCCAACATCTTCGCAAGATTCATTGACGCGCTCACAAACTTTTTCTCTAACTCTAATACATTATCTAATATGGAACAAGCTAACACTACTCAACAGCAGGAGCAGGTGCAGACTCAGCAGCCGGCTCCTCAGGCTTCAGTACAGCAGCCTGCAGCAGGTACACAAGTACAGACGCAGCAGGAGCAGCCTGCAGCTGATGCTCAGGCACAGGCACAGCAACAGGCTTTGGAGCAACAGCGTCAGACGCTGGAAGCTCAGCATAACACGGCTATTGCTGCCAAAGACCAGGAGATTGCCAGGCTGCGTGCAGAACTGGATGCGCTCAAAAAGGCGCCTGGTGCTTCTACCTCTCAGGTGGTAGAGACAGAAAAGAAGGATAATCCTCAAGACAAGCATTCTGCTGTCGAGGACTTCTTCGCTACTCGTCAGCGTGCCACTGAGCTCTACAATCTCGTGCCGTAATTTCTCTCTCGTGTTCAATTCTTCATTCTTCATTCTTAATTCTTCATTTTTATTATGGCTGGAAAACTTAACTTTACTCTGCAGGAATATCAGGAAGCGGCTACCAAGTGGCGCTCCGACCTGCTCATGCTCCCTATCATAGGCTGTCAGGATACGCTGAAGTACATGACGGCTCGCCCTGGCATCCGCTATAAGGAACAGGTGGGAGCGCTCTCCGGTGATGCTCAGTTCGGACCTTACAAGCCCTCCCGCTCTACGGACTTCAATCTGAACATCGACTTCCGCACCCTCGAAACATTCTTGGGTAGCGTCGTGGCGAAGTTCGAGCCTAACAGCGCTGTATCTACACTCCTCGGTCAGATTGGTGACACGAAGGGAGATGGACAGATGCAGGCGCCTACGGCTAAGCATGTGCTGGCGCTTATTGCCAAGTCTCTCTCTGAGCATCTGAATGAGGCTATCTGGGCTGGTGAGCGCAATCCCAACGGTGACACAACTCTTGACTTGTTCGATGGCTTCGATACCATCACAAGCAAGGAGATCACGGCTGGTACTATTGCCGCTTCTGAGGGCAATTACATGAAGCTCACTGATGCCATCACCAACGACAATGCGGTGGACATCGCCAAGGAGATTCTCTTCTCGCTTGACCCCCGTCTTCGTGCACAGGACCTCTATATGTTCTGCACACAGGAGTTCGCTGATGCCTACAACGAGAGCTATCTGCTCACTCATGGAGGCATCAACTACAACACGAAGTACGGACAGGACACTGTGGAAGGCTCTAATGGCCGCCTGCACATCGTGCCGATGTACAACAAGATTGGTTCTAAATTCATCCACATCTGCCCGAAGATCAACATGCTCGTAGGTTATGACCAGATGGGCGACATCGAGTCTGTTTTGGTCAAGGAGTATGAGCCTTTCATCCTCTCCTACATCGCTACCATGTTCTTCGGTGTGCAGTTCGAGTCCATCGACAAGCGCCGCTTCAAGGTCATTGAACTGGCTGATTGATAATCCTTGAACTTTTGAACTCTTCAATCTTCAATTTTCAATTTTCAATCATTCTGTTATGCCAAACTGCTCTCCTCTTCAGAAATCTCTTGCGTGGTGCATGGGTACGCCTGAGCTGCCCGGCATCCGCAAGCGGATTTATTACATCTCGAAGGACCAGATTGCCGTGTGGCCTACTTACATCCGCGATTATTATAATCGTAGAGCGAAGAAGGCGGCTTACAGAGGTGATTTCGTCCTCGTGGCTGATGCCAAGTGGAAGTATATCGATGTCCTGCCTGAGAAGTCGCAGCTGACTTCGGAGCCACAGGGTGAACTGCCATCACAGACGCAGCTTAACAAGCTGGTGGCTGTGTTCCCTGGTGTCAGTCCTGAAGCGTCGGCTGCTGCCTGCTATCTCAACAACAGCGACAATGTGTTCCTCGTTGAAGACATGAAGGGTTTCTTCCGCGTTGTGGGCTGCAGGAAGTGGTTCACCAAGACAACTGTCACACAGGACAATGGCCAGGGGCCTACTGGAAACACTTCTACAACTATCAACGTGGAAGCGCCGGACGAGGTGCCTTCGCCCTTCTACATGGGCATCATCGAAACTGAGGACGGTGACGTCCAAGGGGAAATGTTCGATGATTCGGATGACCCTGAAGTGGTTCCTGTCTATGACAACGTCGTCACCATCAATGGACTGGAATACAATGTCGCTGGTGGTGAAGTGAGCATTCATGGACCACTGAGAACAATCAACTTCACTGGTGAGAACATGCAGCAAATCAAAGTGCGCACTGACAATGTCACTGAGACTATTGCCTTGATGAACGCTGATGGTTCTGAAGCTGTATGGAGAGGCGATGTGCCTGCACCTACAACCGTGATTGTCAGCAAACGAGAAAACAACATGGATTCGATGTGGTTCATCTTGGATGTCAATGAAGTATCATATACCAAAGGTGAGGAAATGATGAAATGACACTCTGCGCTCCTGACTCCTAAACTTTTAAACGTTTCAATGTTTCAACTTTTCAACTGTTAATATCATGCCACAAAATTGCACTCCTTTCCAAAAGTCGCTCGCTTGGTGCATGGGCATTCCTGAACTGCCCGGCATTCGCAGGCGCATCTACTACATCTCGAAGGACCAGATTGCTCAGTGGCCGCCTTTCAATCGCGATGACAACTACAGAGCGAAAACGGCTGTTCTGACAGGCAATTTCACGCTCGTTGCTGATGCCAAGTGGAAGTTTATCGACATCCTGCCGGATAAGTCGCAACTGACTTCCGAGGCTCAGGGTGAACTTCCCTGCCAGACACAGCTCAACAAGCTGGTTGCCGTGCATCCTGGTGTCGGGACAGAGGCTTCGGCTGCTGCCTGCTACTTGAACAACAGCGACAATGTGTTCATCGTAGAGGACACCAAGGGATGGTATCGCGTCGTAGGCAGCGAGAAGTGGGTCACCAAGACTACTGTCACACAGGACAATGGCCAGGGCCCCACTGGTACTGTCGCCACCACTATCAATGTGGAGGCTACGGACGAAACACCTGCTCCCTTCTATGTAGGCACTCTCGATACGGAGGATGGTATCATCAACTGTATCCCGTATGACGATTAGTTGCTTTCCATAATAGCTTTCTGTCGGTTCGTGCGTTTTCTTCGTGTTTGCGCCCGGGGATGTGCTCTCGCATCTTCGGGCGTTTTTGATTACTTAATGTACAATGTTCAATGTTCAATGTTCAATGATAGAAGAACTAACTTCTGAAATACCTACTCCAGAGGATATAAACTCACTGACTGCGGATATTCCTGTGCCTGTCATGCCTGATATTACAATTTCTGATGATTGTAATTCGGAGAAGGACATCTTTTCGCCTAAAGAACGAAAAGCTTGGGACAAGTCTCTTGAAGCAAGATGTGATTTCCAGTACCACCTGCGTCTAACACGTCGGGCTTCCACTAACTTCATCACGATTTGGCAGAAGTCTGTGTTCGGGAAAACACTTACTGAAATCAAATCAGATGATGCTATGGTGCCCTACTTCGTGGAGAATATTCTGCCTGTCATCCAGGAGATGATTGGGTACAATCTCTCTGCTGGAGATTGGGCGATTGTCACCACACCTATGCGCCGACACAAGGAGCGAAACTTTGCTTCAATGATTGCAGAGCAATTAGCTGGGTTTCTGCACATTCCGTTTTACTTTGATTGTGCAAGATGTCGCTCGAAGCAGCGTGTTGGTGCGGAATTCGATCCTCACAATGTTCCTGTCGAAAAGAACGTGATTGTGTTCGATGATTTTGTCACGACTGGCTCCACTATCCTTGCTATGAAGAACATGCTGCACTCCCTTGGGAAGAATCCTGTTTTCTTCTGCGGAATCAACAATAAATTATAAAAAATCCCCAACTTCAGGTGCTGTTTTGTCCACCTAAAAGGTATCAACTTGTCAACTTGTTTACTTGTTAACTCGTCAACTCATGAATAAAGTATATTTCAACAAGCCGCAAAGGCTCACTCAACTCATCGGAGCCAATATCTCTGTGATTGTCGCTGGCCGCCGTACTGGTAAGACGGACTCTATTGCTGCTCCCTTTGTTCTGCGTAACATGCAAAGGATGCCTGGCAGTACTGGGGGCATTGTGGTACCGACATTCAAGCATGGTCTGACTAACACGCTGCCCGGGCTGTTTGCGGCTTGGAAAAGATGGGGATTTATCAGAGGCGTTCACTATGTCATTGGACGCAAGCCGCCTAAGACATTTGCCAAGCCTATCATAGAGCCTGCAGAGTATGAGCATGTCATATCCTTCTACAACGGCTCGTGTGCTGTGATTATCTCACAGGACAGGCCTGGCTCTTCTAACTCCCTTACCCTTTCGTGGCTGCTGATTGACGAAGCGAAGTTCATTGATTACAATCGCCTGAAGGAGGAAACGCTTCCGGCAAACGGTGGCATCAAGTCGCACTTCGGGAAACATTCGTGCAATCACTCTATCCTTATTCTTTCCGATATGCCACAGACTCAGAAGGGTTCCTGGTTCCTGCATTACAAGGATAAGATGGATGTGGAGGTGATTCGGGGCATCGAGGGGCTTATCTATGACATCTGGAAGCTGAAGGAGCGCATGAAAGCCTTAAAGAAGTCTGGGAAGGATGTCCCGAAGGCTTTGGTCTATCAGCTCCGGCATAAGGACAAGCAATTGAATCAGCTGCGTTCTGTGGCGACATACTACAAGGAGTATTCTTCCATCGAGAATCTGCAGCTGCTCGGTGAGAACTACATCCGGCAGATGAAGCGTGACCTTACGCCGCTGACCTTCCAAACTTCCATCCTATGCCAGAGGATAGGCATCGCTAAGGATGGGTTCTACTCTTCCATGCGAGAGAAGCACAAGTATGATGCTTCTAACTTTGAGTATCTGGATCAGGTGGCACAGTCGTTCTATGAAGAGAACGAGGGACAGGGCTTTGATGGGGAGCTGGATTGCCGTGCTGACCGCGACTGCAATCCGCTGGCCCCTATCTGCATCGGCATGGACTATAACGCGAACATCAACTGGATTGTCGCAGGTCAACCGTCTGGCAGACGATTGAACGTGCTCAAATCCTTCTATGTGAAGTTCGAGCGTAAGCTGCCGGCACTCATTGATGATTTCTGCTCGTATTACCAGTTTCACCAGAATAAGACAGTCGTGTTCTACTATGACACGACGGCCCTTGGCTCAAACTATGCGGTGAACGAGCAGGATTTTCGATGGGTCATCATCCATGAGTTTGAACGGCATGGATGGCAGGTGCAGGACGTGTACCTCGGTAATCCGATGCGGCACGATGAAAAGTACCTGCTCATCAACCAGGCTTTCGCTGGGAAACAGCGCCTGATGCCGTTCTTTAATCGCCAGAATAACGATGACCTGATTCTCGCTATTCAGGCTGCTGGAGTGACACGAGGACGCAATGGCTTTCACAAGAACAAAGCTGGCGAGAAGCTGGCTGAATCGGAAGAGGACCTACTCGAACACCGTACCGATGGCACAGATGCCTTCGATACCTTGTTCATCGGATGTGAAAAATTCCCCCAAAGTGAATACTCTGGAGGAATGGTGGATTCGGGAGGGGTGATGTGATAAATCGGAGCTGGAAATAGAACAAGTGTCCATTTTCGAACAGTAAGAGTGTCCGAAAATGGACACTCTGTTTTTATATCATTGCTCATTTTCAATAAGTTACGAGTTTGGCACGGTTGTTGTCGTTATAATAGTGGAAAACTATAAGAAAGAATGAAATACATTAAACAAGCACTCGCCATGATGCGAGAGGAGAAGCTGTTCTCGGGGATTCACATTGCGGGGACGGCATTGGCCATTGCTTTCACTATGGTAATGGCTGTGGTTTATTACATCAAGCTGGCACCCATCTATCCTGAGGTGAACAGGATGAAGACAGTTTATTTCGACGGCATCAGAGTCGTGAATGACGGTAATGGTGGTGGAGCGGCTCAGGTACCTTTCGGACAGAAAGCTCTGGAAGAGTGGTTCCTGGCGAGCCCGAACATCGAGTACTGCGCTCCGACCATCCTGGCTGGTGGCAGTGGAAAGCTCCGCGATAATTGCCGCGAGTTCGTCTTTGTGGGCGATGGCTACACGGGCATCGGCGAATACCACGAGGCCATTATCAACAGAACCAATGCCGACTTCTTCAAGATTTATGAGTACGACTTCCTTGGAGGCCGTCCCTTTACGAAGCAAGAGGTAGAGGACGAGGAGGATGTCTGTGTCATCAGCGATGCCTTTGCCGAACGGATATTTGGCAAAGATAAAGACCCGATGGGACAGATTGTGGCCTTGGAGAGCGGATGGGGCCTGCGGGTCGTGGGCGTGGTGCGCAACGGCAGTCAACTGACGCCTGACAGCTATGCCGATGTCTTTCTGCCCTATACGCTTTGGGAGGAAAAATACGGTTCTTCTCCCTACGCTGGCGAGTTTGCGATTGTCGCCACCGTGAAGGACACGGAGCACTTGAAGGCACTGAAGAAGGAGTTCGACGAGATTGCAGCGCGTTTGTCGCTTTCCTACGTGGAGATTATGGGCGGCATCCGCTGGTTTGGCGAAGATGCCAAGACGCACGTGGAACTGACGCGTAATCTAGAGACGCACCCGATGCATGCCCTGCGCACAGCCGCTGGCGACGACGAATTCGATTTAATCTCCGACAATCAGGTTCTTTATCACTTCGCAGGCCTGCTGTTCGTTCTTTTATTTGTCCCTGCGTTGAACCTTTGCGGTATCGTGGCAGGCAGGATGGAACGGCGTACTGCTGAGATGGGAGTCCGCAAAACCTTCGGAGCACGCCGCAGCACGCTCCTGAATCAAGTGGTGGCGGAGAACTTGGTGCTGACGAGCATCGGCGGCATCATCGGCCTCGTGCTCTCGTGGCTCGCCATCTACAACTTCCGCACGGAACTACTCGGTATGTTCTTCGACAACACGACGCTCAGTTCTGCTCCACTCGTCACGGGCGAGATGTTGTTCTCCCCGCTGCTCTTTGTCGGAGCCTTCATCAGCATCATCTTGCTGAACCTGATTGCTGCCGTGGTGCCTGCATGGTGGAGTCTGAGGAAACCTATTGTTGAATCAATGATGGAAAAGAGATGAAAACAAAACTGAATATATCGAATGCCAATATATGGCTGTTTATAGAGTTAATTATTATTACTGTTATTGCATGGGTTGTCTTCGACCCTGCCGTAGTGAATCTCTATTACCGTAGCCTGCCTTTAGGCTACGACGTTGACCAGCTGCTCATGGCCGAGACGAAGGTACATTCATACACCCCGCAGGCCGTCGATCCGCAAATCCCTTCCGAGGAGCGCAAGCTGCAACTCTTCCGCCAGATAGAGGCCGTGGAGGGTGTGGAGAGCGTCTGCTTTGGTGACCCCTGGGGCAATATGCTGGGCAACAACAACCCCGGCTACTATGAACTCAGCTATGAGCAGGACACGCTTTATATGATACAACAGAGCTTTGTGGGTGATGCCCACTTCTTTGAGACCTACGGCCTGCGTCCGCTGCCCGGCAGTCCGAGCGCTGAGGAACTCTCGAAGATACAACTGCAAGAAGGCAAAGAGGAGAAGGCCGTGCTAACGCGCCATGCCGCCATCACGCTCTTCGGCACGGACGACGTGGTGGGCCACCGCTTCCAGCACCATGTTCCCTCAAACGGCACATTCGATGTGACGGTGGCAGGTGTGGTGGAGGACTTGCGCCTTTCCGTTTCCCGCAACATGCGCACCGTAGCCTTCTTCCCTGGCAGAATGTCTACGATGGAAACGAGAATCGTCATCCGTCTGAAGAAAGGTGTCAATGCAGAGCGATTTGTAGAGGAGCACGGCCGTGAGCTCATCGCCAAGGGCAAGACGGACTTCTGCCGCATCAGCAAGCTGACGACCTACGAGGATTACCTTCGCAAGATAGAACTGGGTCAGGGCCTCACACAGGAAGTAAACCGCAGCCTCATGCTGGCGTTGTTCTTCCTCGTGAACCTGAGCCTCGCCGTCATCGGCACCGTCTGGCTGCAAGCCAAGCGTAGGACTGAGGAGTGTGGCATACGCCGCGCCTTCGGAGCTACACTTCCGCGCCTTCTGACGGGTTTCCTCTCCGAAGCGGCATTGATGGCCACCGCCGCCGTCATCATCGGCTGCATCATCTACCTGAACTACGCCTACAGCGGCCTGGAATATGAACAAGGCGAGGAGTGGTTCACCACTATGTACCATTGCGACTTTTGGACTGCGTCAGCCGACAAGACTTGGGTGGAGCACTTCTGGCCGCACTTCCTCATCGTCTCTGCCATCGTATACATTATAATATTATGTACGGTCCTCATCGGGACGGCTATTCCTGCGGTGAAGATTATCAGGAGCAAGATAACGGAGGCGCTGAGAGAGGAGTAAAAAGAACTTCGAACCACAGGTCGAAGTTCAATTCAAAATTCAAAATTTATAAATTCAATATAATAAAAAAACATTATGGAAACTGTAATTAAACTGACTGAGATTAACAAAATCTATCGTACGGACGAAGTGGAAACACAAGCTCTGGAGTATGTGAACAGTGAAGTAAAGA
>JAEEGG010012824.1_pt1 | contig 18008 bp, 15 predicted proteins | sample 9134161 | NCBI WGS metagenome assembly JAEEGG01 (sample SAMN16246543, study PRJNA631951) | gut metagenome | biome: gut microbiome; feature: rumen; material: CR-attached | host: Bos | place: Iran: Karaj | collected 2018-10 | reverse complement strand
ACGCTGCAGACGATGCGGACGGAGATCTTCCTGACAGCCAACTACGACATGCGGAAGAACCTGATGACGGGTGTGGCCGAATATCGCATGAAATACTCTGAGGATCAGACGTTTAAGCCGCTGACGGAAGAGGTGCGCAACGATATGACCATTGAGGCCCGCGAGCAGGGACTGAAGTCGTGGGACCAGGATGTGAACCGATTTATCGACTCGACGCGCATTGAGCAGTATGACCCAGTGAACATCTGGCTCGACAAGTTACCTGAGTGGGATGGGCACGACTATATCGCCGACCTTGCCAAGCGTGTGCCGACGGATCAGCCTCATTGGGAGAAGTATCTCAGGTTCTGGCTCGTGGGTATGGTGGCTCAGTGGCGCGAGAGCGATAAGCAACTGACTGGCAATGCTTTAACGCCGTTGTTGATTGGCCGTCAGGGGTGCGGAAAGACGCGTTTCTGCAAGATCCTTCTACCGCCTGAACTGAGGGACTACTATAACGACAAACTGAACTTCAAGAACGAGTTCGACCTGAACATCGCGCTGACCTCGTTTGCGCTGATCAACATCGACGAGTTTGATAAGACCACCAATTCGCAGCAGATCGTACTGAAGTACCTGCTGTCGTCGAGCGACGTGAAGTTCCGTCCGCCCTACGGCAAGACCATCAAGCAGTATCGTCGTTATACCTCTTTTATAGGCACTACGAATCAACAGCAACCGTTGGTGGATCCTACGGGTTCGCGTCGTTTCGTCTGTGTCGGCATCCCAGCGGGCAAGAACATTGACTTTACGGATAATCTCGACCATCGCCAGCTCTACGCCCAGGCCCTATACCTGTTCAATAAAGGTGAGCGATTCTGGCTGGACGACGACGAGATACAGATGCTGATTGAGGAGAACGTGCCTTATCAGCGAACGGTCGATCTGGTGGAGATGATCAACGAGACCTTCCGCAAGCCGAAGGAAGGTGAGGGCCGCTGGTGGGGAACCACAGAGATTCTCTCCACCTTCGCCAGCCGCTATGCCTACTTCGATGCCAAACGGGCCACACCCGTCGTATTGGGTAAGGCGATGAATAACTTCCGCTTCAGCTTCCATCACCGTATGGTGAACGGCTGCTCGGAGTACTGGCTCATTGAGAAATGAAACAATCATTTCTCAATGTCAAGGCCGCCTATCCTTTGCTTGTTTGGCAAACTCAAACAACGACTGAGGCAGGTGGCAGTAGCCGTCTGGATTTTTGTCGAGGTAATCCTGATGATATTCCTCTGCCGTGTAGAAATTCTGAAGAGGTAACTTCTCTACGGTCAAAGGCTGCTCATAGTTTTTCTGCTCCTCAGCGAAAACCTTCTCAATGACGGTCAAATCCGCTGGGTCGGTATAATAGATGCCAGTACGATAGCGCGTGCCCTCGTCGTGTCCCTGCTTGTTGAGACTCGTAGGGTCGATGGCCTTGAAGAACATCCGCAACAGAAATTCAAGACTGACCACATCGGGATAGAACCGCACAAAGACCGTCTCAGCAAAGCCTGTCTGGTCGGTATAGACCTCCTTATAAGTTGGATTCTCGGTATGTCCGTTAGCGAACCCCACTTCCGTTATGGCCACGCCCTCAATCTGCTTGAAGTAATGCTCCGTTCCCCAGAAGCAGCCACCAGCAAGGTAAATGTCCTTCGTGGGCTTTGGCGACTTCTTGGCTTCCTCGACCAATCCGTTCATTAAGTTATCGTCTATTATCTTCATAATCTCGCTATTTTTCGGGTTTCATGCTCAGCAGAAACTGATGCAGGTCCTTTCTCATTTGCTCTTCAAATTACTCTATTTCACAAATACTATTAAAAACTCTGGCAAAGGTACGCAAAAATGGGCTTTTTTCCGTACTTTTGCACCAATAATTAACAAAAGTTGAATTATCTTTATTAATTAAGATTGGAAGATATGAACAAGTGTTTAGTGTTGGTAGCAGCCATGATGGCTGCCATGAGTCTGCAGGCTCAGACGGAGCGCTCCGAGGAATTCAGGGCAAAGTATGAACTGAAAGAGGTGGTGGTGATGAGCCGTCACAATATCCGATCGCCGCTGACGTCGGGCGGTGCTGCCTATATGCGAGTGACTCCTTACGAATGGTTTAAGTGGACATCGCCCAGCAGCCAGTTGTCGCTGCGTGGTGGCGTGCTGGAGACGGAGATGGGCCAGTTCTTCCGTAAATGGGTGGTCGCCGAGGGACTGCTGCCAGAAAACTGCCGTCCTGTGGGCAGCGAGGTGCTGTTCTATGCCAACTCTCGCCAGCGCACCTTTGCCACAGCCAAGTATTTCTCCGCCGGGTTCCTGCCGTTTGCCAATGTGGAAATTCAGCACAAGTACTACGAGGACAAGATGGACCCTGTGTTCACTCCGAAGTTCACGAAGATGAACGAGCAGTACCGCCAGCAAATCATGGCCGAGATGAATGCCATGCACGGCGGACCTCAGGCGTGGATGAAGTCCGTGCAGCCCACGCTGACGCTGATGGAGGAGGTGATAGATATGGCACATTCTCCAGCTGCCGCTAATGACACGACGCACTTCTGGTGCGACGATACGCAGTTCATACTGGAGAAGGGTGACGAGCCGAGGATGAAAGGCGGCTACACACTGGCCAACAGCGTGGCCGACGCGATGGTGCTGCAGTGTTATGAGAGTGAGAGAATGGCGGCTTTCGGTCATGAGCTGACAGAGGAACAGTGGCGCGCTGTCTGTGGCGTGAAGGAGGTGTACGACGGTCTGCTCTTCACCACCCATAGCGCGGCCGTCAACCTGGCCTATCCGCTGGTGAGCCGTATCCGCGAGGAGCTGCACCATGAGGGTCGTAAGTTCACGTTCCTCTGCGGCCACGACTCGAACCTCGCCAGCATCGGCGCAGCTCTTCGTCTGCACTATCCTGAGACGGAGCATGCCTTGGAGCTGCGTACGCCTATCGGCTCGAAGCTCGTGTTCGAGAAATGGAGCGACGGCTGCGAAGACTATGTCGCCATCAATCTGGTCTATCCGAAATACAGCCAGATGCATGTCCGCTCGCTGTTCTCGCTTGAGGAATCGCCGATGGTTCTGCCCGTCACTATCGAGGGACTGACGGCCAACAGCGACGGTCTCTACCGCCTGGCCGACCTCGATGCCCGTATGGCGAGTGCAATGGCCGAATACGATGCCATCGAGGATGATTCACCCGATTGTCATCGTCATTAATACATTTTTTATTTTTGATTTTCTTTTGCCAGAAGAATGTTCTTTTCTTTGGCCCGGACTTTGATGTTCTTCGCCAGACACTCGCTGTAGAGCCAGGGCTCGCAGCTGTGGATGTCGCCAACATTGATGAAACCTTTGTAGGCAGCATATTCTGAGCCGCTATAGCCGCTGACGACGAGAACGTGGTGTGAAGGTGCGACGGTGACGGTAATGGTGTCGTGGAGCGTGGCGGGAGTAGCGTCCGTCCGCCAGTTCACGGGGTTGATGCAGATGTCAGAGCCAGAGATGACGGGGATGACGTACTTCACGTCCTTCACCGTGTTGTAGCAGATGGTGACACCCGTGTCCGTCTCTCCCTCAGCAGGACGGATGTGGCTGCACTGCGCCATGTCGGCCTTGGTCACCTTGTAGCCCAGCACGTATGCTGCTGCCAACTGGCTATAGGTCTCGTCGTCGATGTGCTTCAACAGTTCCACCACGGCCAGTCCACCCTGACTGAATCCTGCGATGATGAGCGGACGCGACGTGTCGCGATGAGCCTGGAAATGGTCGAAGGCTGCGCAGACGTCACCCATCGACAGCCTGGTGCGATTCATAATAGTGTCCTCGTTCTGTGTCATCCAGGCCTCAATGGTGGTGTGACGGTAGAACGGGGCGAAGAATCGGTTGCCAGGCGACATGTAGGCAGCCACCTTGTTAATCTCCAAATCGCCCATGTGATCGCGATGCTCAGGGTTCCACACGTCGGCATAATGGCATATTCTGCCATCCTCCGTCGTCCAGTCTTCCTCCCACGTCGATACGACGTAGAAGATGTCTGCCCCAGTGCCGTCGGTGTCGCCGTCGGCGGTTATCCACATCGCTGCGTCGTTGTAGTCGGGTGCTTGTGGAATAAACGTTGACTGCTCATACTGGCCTACTGCATGATCATCATTAGCCGTACACAATGCAAACGAAGCGCTTTGCCAAAGCAGGATTATTGCTGCCACCACCATGATGGCTACTGCAAAGATCTTCGCCTTGGCCCACGGTCGCCTATTTTCTTCTGCCATAATCACAAAACATATTAAAAACAACGGCAAAGTTACTCATTTTTGTTCTAAAATTCGTATATTTGCACCATCTTTTAACAATAATAAGGTATAGACAATGATGAAGATTCTCATGATTGGTGGTACGGGAACGATCAGCAGTGCCATCACCCGACAGTTAGCTGAGAGCGGCCATGAACTGTGGCTGCTGAACCGAGGCACACGCAAGCAGGAGGTGCCAGGAAGTGTGAAACAGGTGATTGCCGACATCGACGACACGGAAGCCGTGCTCGCCGGTTTGGGTGACACACAGTTCGATGCCGTCTGCGAATTCATCGGCTTCGTGACGGAGCAGGTGGAGCGCGACATCCGGCTGTTCCGCGGACGCACGCGCCAGTACGTCTATATCTCGTCGGCCTCGGCGTATGCGAAGCCGGTGCGTAGTCCGTATATCACCGAGGGAACTGCGCTGGCGAATCCCCACTGGCAGTATTCGCGCAATAAGATTGCCTGCGAGGAGCTGCTGATGAAGGAGTACCGCGAGAATGGATTCCCCGTGACCATCGTCCGCCCCTCGCACACCTACTGCGAGCGCGGCGTGCCCGTGAGCATCCACGGACCGAAAGGCAGTTGGCCGGTATTGGAGCGGATGCTGGAGGGCAAGCCTGTGCTGGTGCATGGTGACGGCTCTTCGCTGTGGACACTGACGTGGAACGAGGACTTTGCACGTGGCTTCATCGGGCTGCTGGGCAATCCGAAGGCCATCGGCGAGGCATTCCAGATTATGAGCGACGAGCAGCTGACATGGGATCAGATCTATGAGTGCGTCGGTCAGGCACTAAACACGACACCGAGGCTCTATCACGTCGCCTCCGACTTCCTGGCCGCCGTCTGTCCGAAGGACTACGACCTCGAGGGCAACCTCATCGGCGACAAGGCGGCAACGGTCATCTTCGACTGCACGAAGCTGAAACGCGCCGTTCCCGGATTCCAGGCTACGACGCGCTTTGATGAGGGTGTTCGCCGCTGTGTCAGCTATATTCTCGCACATCCAGAGCTGCAAGTGGACGACCCTGAGTTCGACCAATGGTGCGACAAGGTCATTGAGGCACAGGAACAGGCAAAGAAGATGATATCCCAGCCTAAATGATCCTGATGATCAATGATATTTAAAATTTCATAGTATCAGGCTGTCCATCAGATAGACGATGGCGCAGCAGATGGCTGCAACGGGGAAAAGGCCCATCCGCCTCCAGGCCGCGATGATGCCGATGATTAGGGCTATGGTGCCTGACAGGGGTGACATCGTGGTTAGGATCATACTTGGGAAGGTCATCACGGCCAGCGTGACGTAGGGCACGTAATAGAGGAAGCTGCGCACGAAGCGGTTGCTGATCGGACCTTTGATCAACAGCATCGGCACCACACGGATCAGGTTCGTGGTGATGATGCCCAGCAGGATGCAGATGATGATGCTATGCTCGTCCATGGGCATCCTCCGTCTTAACAGGTTTCAACCAGGCGGCAACCGCCGAAATGACAATGGTGAGCACGATGGTCCGCGTGCCGCTGCTCCAGTTGCTTACCACAGGGGCCACATAGCAGGCACCGCTCAGCACAAAACTGGCCATGACGGCGTAGAGCACATGGCGGTCATCGCGGGCCGGGGGCATGATGATGGCGAGGAACATGCCGTAAAGCGCTACACTCAGGGCGGCAACAATGTTGGCGGGCAACATGCCTCCAGCGATAATGCCCGCTGTACAACCAGAAGCCCAGAACAGCGTGGAGATGAGTGCGGCAGAGTAGGTGTAGGCTGGCGGACAGTAACCCGGATGGGCGATGGATACGCCGAAGATCTCGTCGGTGACACAGCAAGCCATCAGAATACGATGGAACCACGACGTGCCAGGCGCGATCTTCTGGGAGAGGGCGGCACTCATCAGCATATAGCGCAGATTCACCACCAGACACATCGCGACGATCTCTACGTAGGCTGCCTGCGCGGCCACGAGGGTATAGACACCGTATTCTCCTGCCGAGGCACGCGTAAAGAAGCTGCTAACGAATCCGATAACAGCTGTCAGTCCCGCTTGTTTGGCAATGATGCCCAACGAGAATGCAACGGCAAAATAACCCAGAGCAATGGGTATGCCGATGCGAAATCCTTGAATAATATTCTTATCCGTTACCTAATCAATCGTCGGGGTTACGCTTGTAGTGGAACTCCTGGATGTTGGGGTTCGTTCCCAGGTCGCCTCCAATGGTCGTGCTCCTGATGAGCTTCTGGTTGTAGCTCTTGCGCATCGGGCCGATACGGAGGAGGAAGTCGTTGAAGTTGGCCGTGGGGATGACCATTCCGTAGATGCCGAAGCCTACGCGTGTACCTTCTGTCTTGACGTTGTTGTAGACATAAGCGGTGCGGAAGAACGAGTGGTTGAAGATCTCCAGACGGTTGTACTTGTCGAACACCTCGCGCCACTCCTGACCTACCTTTGTGGTGTCGGCCTTCGTGAAGATGAAGCCGATGTTGTGGACGAAGTCGTCGATCTGGTCGCCTCGAATACTGTCGTTCTGCTCCATGCACTGCATGATGTTGTCGTTCATCTCGTCGCGCATCTCCTGGTCAGATGGCTTGGTGAGGACGGCGATGATGAAGAGCACCAAGAGGATGATTGCTAAAATGACAAATTTGCCGAGGCAGCTGTGAAGGAACATCTTTCCTACGCTCTCGTTGGTTCTGTAACCTTGGTTGTCTGATGGGTTCATAGTTGCTAAATTTGATTATTGTGAATTAAGTTCATGAATTCCTGCCGGGTCTTGGCCTGGTTGAAGGCACCGCTGAAGTCGCTGGTGGTGGTGATGGCGTTCTGTTTCTCGATGCCACGCATCTGCATGCACATGTGGCGGGCCTCGACGACGACCATCACACCCAGGGGTTTCAGTGTCTCCTGGATGCAGTCCTTGATCTGCTGCGTCATACGCTCCTGCACCTGAAGGCGGTGGGCGTAGATGTCAACCACGCGGGCTATCTTCGACAGTCCGGTGATGTAGCCGTTAGGGATGTAGGCCACGTGGGCCTTGCCGTAGAAGGGCAGCATATGGTGCTCGCAGAGGGAGAAGAAGTCGATGTCCTTCACGATGACCATCTGCGAGTAGTCCTCACGGAAGAGGGCGTCGGTGAGCACCTTGTGGGCGTCCATCTGATAGCCTCTCGTGAGTACCTGCATGGCCTTGGCCACACGCATAGGCGTCTTCAGCAGTCCCTCGCGCTCTGGGTCTTCGCCCAGCAGCGTCAAGATCTGATGATAGTGCGCAGCGAGTTCCTCAACTCCTGACTCCTGACTCCTGACTCCTGTCTCCTGACTCCTGACTCCTGTCTCCTGTCTCCTGACTCCTGACTCCTGTCTCCTGTCTCCTGTCTCCTGTATCATGGGTAGAAAACGGTTATTTTTCCTTTGACGATGACGGCCGACGGGTAGCCGAGCGACTTGACCTTCGTGAGTACGTCGTGCGCCTCTTCGTAAGTGCGGTAGTTACCCATGCGGCAGATCCAGCGTGGAGAGTAGAAATGTACGTAGACAGGCTCGTTGGGGAAGAGTGTCTTGATCTCGTCGCCTATGCGCTCCGCCTTCTGACGGTCTACACGGCCATTGCCACCGGCGAAGACCTGCACGCGCCAGCCGTTGACCTTCTGACCTTTCATGATCTTCTTGCTGCGGTCTATGGAGTCGGGCGCAAGGGAAGTGTCGGTCAGGTCGTCACCAGTCAGTTTGACAGTCTGCTGGGGTTTGGTGGGCGTCGTAGTGGTCGTGGTGGTCGGCGTCGTTGTGGTTGTGGCAGGCGCCGTCGGGTTGTTGATGAGATCGTCGATGGCCTTGTCTTGCGTAACAGTCACCTTGCCTTCACCCACTTTGCTCTGCTGGAGCTGTTGGGTAAAAGTTTGCGCCCTTGCAGGGCTAAATGATAAATGACAAATGATAAATGATAAACTCAACAGCCACCATTTTCTTCTTGTCAGTATTCTTTTAGTTTTCATTGTGTCAACCAATTATCATTCATCATTTATCATTTTTCATTCAGGCCAAAGACGTTAGTCGAAGGCCGCAATAATTCCCTTGAAGTCAGCGGCCTTCAGTGAAGCACCGCCAATCAGACCACCGTCGATGTCGGGCTTTGCAAACAGCTCGGGAGCGTTGCTGGCCTTGCACGAACCGCCATAGAGGATGGTGGTGTCGTCAGCCACAGCCTGACCGTACTTTTCAGCGATGATCGAACGGATGTAAGCGTGGATCTCCTCAGCCTGCTCAGCGGTAGCGGTCTTGCCTGTACCGATGGCCCAGATGGGCTCGTAGGCGATGACGATCTTGCGGAAGTCCTCCTCAGAGAGGTTGAACACGCTGCCCTCGAGCTCGGCCTTTACGACCTCGTTCTGCTTGCCGGCCTCGCGCTCCTCCAGGCTCTCACCGATGCAGAAGATCACCTTCAGGTCGTTCTTCTGGGCGAGCAACACCTTCTCCTTCAGTATCTCGGGAGTCTCCTTGTAGTACTCACGGCGCTCAGAGTGGCCGAGGATGACGTACTGGGCACCTGTTGACTTCACCATCTCGGCAGAAACCTCACCGGTGAAGGCACCCTTCTCCTTGTCGGCGCAGTTCTCAGCACCCAGGCCGATGATGTCCTGGTCGAGGAACTGTGCGATAGAAGCGAGGTGAATGAACGGGGTGCAGATGACCACACCACAGTTGGGCTTGTCAGCCTTCAATGTCTCGTTAAGCTCCTTTGCAAGAGCGATACCATCCTGGAGATTCATGTTCATCTTCCAGTTTCCTGCTACGATTTTCTTTCTCATAACTGTTTTACTTTGAACTTTGAACTTTAAATTTTGAACTTTATGATTTCTTTTCTTTTTTCTGATCCAATGGGTCCAGGCCCAGAGTCGGTCGGCGAGGGTGAGGAGCACCAGCGGGAGCACGAACCACGTGAGTATCCACAGGATCTTGCTCGTGACGGTCTCGGTGGGCAACTGACCCAGCGGGTTTTCTTCTAACCGCTTGGAGAGTTCTTCCTCCGTCGGCAGGGCATTGTGGCTCCATTTGCGAATGACGACGCCATCGTGGAGGAGCAGCAAGCCTGGGTTCGACCGTATGACGGTCTTCAAGGTGATATCGTCCGTGTTGCAGAACGGATATTCTGCGCCTGTCATATCGCACCAGCGACTGATGGCCGTGCCTGAACTGGCTGTGAGACAGTAGAACGGATAGCCGTGATCCAGACTGTACTCATATACGTGGTTCAGTTCGTCGAGCTGGGAGTCGTCGGCCTGTTCCAGATGGGGCGCCACGAGCAGGAATGTGTAACTGCTGTCGTTGAGCACCGCCTCGGTGATGTCCTCGCCGTCGTCCGTGCGCTCGATGAAGAAGTCGGCATAGGGCGACTCCTCACCGTCCATCATCCTCTGCCATCCCGTCTTGAGGTCTGCCCCCACGTGGTAGGGACGGAAGTCGAACTGGGGTAGGGTGTAGAGACTCCGTCCGGCGATGATGAACAGGATGAATACCACCGAGTAGTTCACCACGATCCACTGGCTCGGCTCGCCGATGAGCCTCGGCTGGAGAGTTGGCCATTTCCAAATGACGACGGCCGCACAAAGCAGCACGACGTTTTTCCACAGCGTCTGCCAGTTGGTGAGCACCAGCGCATCGCCGAAGCAGCCGCAGTCGGTGATGGGATTGGTCAGTGCCAGCCAGAGGGTGAGCGGCGTCATGATAAGCATCATCACGAGCACCACCTTCGACACGAGTCTCCGCCTGATGGCGAACAGCAGACAGATGCCGAGGATGAACTCGACGGTTGCCAAGAGCACTGCCGCCAGCAGTGAGAGCATGTCGGGTGCCAGATAGCCCAGCCCCATCGCTGTCAGATAGTCGTGAATCTTGTACTGTGTACCTAAGGGATCCACCGCCTTGACGAATCCTGATAGGATGAACGTCAGGGCGAGTATCATCCGGCAGATGTTGACGGCTGTCTTCCTCACTCCGATAGTTTAATTACGCCAAAGACCGCATAGTTGATGATGTCCATATAGTTGGCATCGATGCCCTCGGAGACGAGTGTCTCGCCCCCCAGGTTCTCAATCTCCTTGATTCGTTCGATTTTTGTCAGGATCAGGTCGGTATAGCTGCTCACGCGCATACCGCGCCACGCCTCGTCGTAGTCGTGGTTCTTCTTCTTCATCAGTTCCAGCGCTTCGTGGGCGAACTGGTCGTAGAGTGTCATCGCCTCGTCGTTGCTGATGTCGACCGTGTCGGCAAATCCCTTCGAGAGTTGGATGAGGCCCACGATGCCGTAGTTTATCAGTGCGATGAACTCCGGTCGGATGCCTTCGCCCACCATTGATTCCTTCTTGATTTCAAGGGAGCGGATACGCTTGGCCTTGATGAAAAGCTGGTCTGTGAGCGCCGTGGGACGCAGGATGCGCCACGAGGCTTTATAGTCGTGAAGTTTCTTCTCGAACAAGGCCCTGCACTCTGCCAGCGCCTGCTCAAATTGGGCATTTGTCTTTTCCTGATAGTCCATAATCGGGTGCAAAGGTACGAATAAGCGAGCAAAATGCAAAATAAAATTCGATTTATTTTCATTTTACCTATACTTTTCACTCTTCACTTTTACCTTCTTTCTGCTTCTGGCGGATATATCGGATCTTCATGCCGAGAGCCTCGAACTGCGTGCGGATAGAGTCACGACGCATACGGGTACGGGTGAGGTTCATCAGTTCCTCGGCGGTCGCTGTCAGTGCGGCTTTGTGGGCGTCTACCTGCTGTTGCAGGGCTTCCAGTTCGCGGTTGGCCATCACCAGCGCACTGTCAGTACGGGCCAGTTCCTGCTGGGCGATCTTCAGTTCCACATCCTGATGCAGCCTGAGGGCGGCCTTCCTCGCCTCGACGATGTCTGGGTAGGAACGGCGGAGGGAGTCGATGAGCCGTCGGGCTTCGTCGAGCCGACCATCCTCGCAACAGGTTGCAGCCTCTTGTGCCAACAGCTCTGCCTGTTTCTGCGGGCTTTCGCTACAGGCAGCGAAGCAAACGGTCGCCAGACAGAGAATCACTAGTCTTGTCAGTCTTATCATACTTATTCTATTTTGTTGCAAAGGTACGACAAAATAGTGAAAAATGAAAATAAATTGCATTTTATTTTGCATTTTGCTCGCTTATTCGTACCTTTGCACCCCGAAACAAGCAAACAGATGAAACTTTACTCCGACGAAGAACTGGCAAAGATACTCGACCAGGCGGTGTTCCGACTGATCAGCGAGGCTGCAGACCATTTGGGTCTGGAGTGCTATGTCGTGGGTGGTTACGTGAGGGATATCTTCCTCGAGCGGCCTTCCAACGATATCGACGTGGTGGTTGTCGGCAGTGGTATCGCGGTGGCGGAGGAACTGAAACAGATGCTCGGTCGCAAGGCTCATCTCTCGGTTTTCAGGAATTTCGGTACGGCGCAGGTGAAGTTTCGTCAGAAAGGCATTGAATACGAAGTGGAGTTTGTCGGTGCCCGCAAGGAGAGCTACAGCCACGACTCTCGGAAGCCCATTGTGGAAGACGGCACGTTGGAAGACGACCAGAACCGTCGTGACTTCACCATCAATGCGATGGCCATCTGTCTGAACAAAGACCGTTTCGGAGAACTCGTCGATCCCTTCAACGGACTGGCGGATCTCGAAGACGGCATCATCGCTACGCCTCTCGACCCAGAGATCACGTTTTCTGACGACCCGCTGCGTATGATGCGTTGTGTCCGTTTCGCTACGCAACTCAATTTTCAGATCGAGCCGGAAACCTATGACGCATTGGAACGGATGGCCAATCGCATCAAGATCGTTAGCGGCGAGCGCATCAAGGACGAACTTAACAAGATCATCCTCGCTCCTCATCCCAGCATCGGCTTCGAATATCTGCAGCGCTGTGGGCTCCTGAACATCATCCTGCCCGAACTTTCTGCCCTCGATATCGTCGAGCAGAAAAACGGCCGTGCACATAAGAATAATTTTTACCATACGTTGGAGGTTTTAGAGAATGTAGTCAGGAGTCAGGAGTCAGGAGTCGGGAGTCAGGAGTCGGGAGTCAGGAGTCAGGAGAATACTCCTGCGGCAGGATCTGGGGAAGATGGTAATCTACAGACTCCTGACTCCTGTCTCCAGACTCCAAATCGCAACCTTTGGTTGCGATGGGCAGCCCTGCTGCACGATGTCGGCAAGACCAAGTCAAAACGCTGGGATCCCGCTGTCGGCTGGACGTTCCACAACCATAATATCATCGGTGCCAAGATGGTGCCTGTCATCTTCCGCCGACTCATGCTGCCGATGGATGCGAAGATGAAATATGTGCAGAAATTAGTTGACTTACACATGCGTCCTATCGTTATTGCCGATGATGTGGTGACCGACTCAGCCGTACGCCGCCTGATGAACGATGCCGGCGAGGACATCGATGACCTGATGACGCTCTGTGAGGCCGACATCACCTCGAAGAACGAAGTCCGCAAGAAGATCTTCCTCGAGAACTTCCGTATGGTTCGTGAGAAGCTTGCCGACCTCAAGGAGAAAGACTACGTCCGCCTGCTGCAGCCCGTGATCGATGGCAATGAGATCATGGAGATGTTCCGTCTGAAGCCTAGTCGTGAGGTGGGTGTGCTGAAACAGTTCCTGAAGGATGCTGTCCTCGACAATCGCGTGGAGAATGAACGCGAGCCGCTGATGCAACTCCTGATGGAAAAGGCCAGGCAAATGGGCCTGAAATCATAAATCCCACAAGGATTGTTCCTCCAATTTACAATAAACTTTGTTAAAAACACTTACAGCAGATATATCGTAAGATATATTTTTCGTACCTTTGCATCTCGAAAACCGCAACTAAGATGATTAGTTTTCGGCAAAAGGATTAGATTCAACAAATAATCAGTTTAATAATAAGGTATGAAAAAGAACAAGATTTTGATGTTTGCTGCCGCAACGTTGCTGATGGCATCGTGTGGTGGTGGCGGTGGTCGCCCGACATTTGGCGACAATGAGTATCCTGTACAGACTGTGGGTACGTCGAGCACTCAGATGCAGACGACGTATCCCGCGACTATCAAGGGTGTGCAGGATGTGCAGATTTGTCCGAAGGTGCAGGGCTTCATCACCCAGATCAACGTGAAGGAAGGTCAGACGGTGGGTGCCGGGCAGGTGCTCTTTGTGCTGGATAATGCGACCTATCAGGCTCAGGTACGCCAGGCTCAGGCTTCGGTGAATACGGCCCAGGCATCGTGCAACACTTCCAAGTTGAGTTATGAGAACTCGCAGAAATTGTTTGAGAATGGTGTGATTGGTGACTTTGAACTCCAGTCAGCATCCAACGGCTACGAGCAGGCAAAGGCCAGTCTGGCTGCCGCTCAGGCATCGCTCGCCAATGCTAAGGAGATGCTGAGCTTTTGCTACGTGAAGAGCCCTGCCGCCGGTGTGGTGGGTACGCTGCCTTATAAAATCGGTGCGCTCGTGAACACCTCAACGGTGCTGACCACAGTCTCCAACAACTCGTCGATGGAGGTTTATTTCTCCCTGACGGAGAAAGACGCCCTGAACATGACGCAGGCTTCGCTCGGTGAGTTCCCTTCCGTACAGCTTCGACTGGCAGACGGCACAATCTACAACCACGAAGGTAAGGTGACGAAGATGAGTGGCGTGATCGATCCTTCAACGGGTAGCGTACAGATTATCGCCCTGTTCCCCAACGCCGAGAAGCAGTTGAAGAGCGGCGGCTCTGGTGCGATTGTCATCCCGAGAAGTAACTCATCGGCCATCGTGATTCCCCAGAGCTGTGTCTCAGAGGTGCAGGACAAGAAGTTCATCTATCTGCTGGGCGAAGGTAACAAGGTGAAGTACTCAGAGATCAAGGTCGATCCGCAAAACGATGGCAACACCTATATTGTGACCGAGGGTCTGAAGGTGGGTGACAAGTATGTCACCAACGGTATCACCAAACTGAACGACGGTATGGAGATTGTTCCCATCACCCCGGAGAAGTATCAGCAGAAAATCGACGAACAGGCTAAAGCCATGAGCGCCGGCGATATCGTCAATGCGATGAAGAAGTAATGAATAAAGGAGTCAGGAGTCAGGAGACAGGAGTCTGTAGAATACTTTTGCCATCTGAATCCTCTCCAGAAATAGAAAATGTAAAGAGCCAGTCACCGGAATCAAGTAATCTACTTTACTCCTGACTCCTGTCTCCTGACTCCTATAATTAAGAAGATATGACTTTTACTACATTTATAAAACGCCCGGTTTTATCGACGGTGATCTCCATCCTCATCGTCTTGCTGGGTTTTATCGGACTTGTTTCGCTGCCTATTGAGCAGTATCCTGATATTGCACCGCCAACGGTTGCGGTGTGGACTTCCTACCCCGGCGCTGATGCCGAGACGGTGAAGAACTCCGTTGTCGTGCCACTCGAAGAGAGCATCAACGGTGTGGAGGGAATGGACTATATCTCGTCGACGGCCAGTACTGGCTCGGCACAACTCAGTGTGCTGTTCCGTCAGGGCATGAATCCTGACATGTGTGCTGTGAACGTGCAGAACCGTGTGCAACAGGCTCAGGCATTGTTGCCGGCAGAAGTAACTCGTATCGGTGTGACCGTCCAGAAGCGTCAGACATCACAGGTGCTGATGTTTACGCTGACTTCTGAAGACGGCCGTTACGATGATGAGTTCCTGACGAACTACAGTAATATCAACATCATACCTGCAATCAAGCGTATTCAGGGTGTGGGTGACGTGCAGTCGCCTGGTATGAAAACTTACTCTATGCGTATCTGGCTGAAGCCCGACGTGATGAAACAGTACGGCCTGATGCCTTCCGATATCAGCGGTGTGCTGGCAGAGCAGAACATCGAGGCTGCACCTGGTACCTTTGGCGAACAGTCGGACGTGGCCTATGAGTATGCCATGCGCTATACAGGCCGTCTGAAGAGTGAGGAAGAGTTTGGCAATATCATCATTCAGAGTAATGCTGACGGTACGACCTTGAAACTCAAGGATGTGGCAAAGATCGAATTGGGCGGTCAGATGTATTCTGTGTCTATGAGAAACAACAATCTGCCTTCTGTGCTGGGTATGGTACAGCAGATTGCCGGTTCTAACGCCAACGAGATTGCCAAACAGGTGAAGGCCGAACTCGAGGAGCAGGCCAAACTGTTCCCACCGGGCATGACCTATAAGATCAACTACGACGTGACAGAGTTCCTCTATGCCTCAATCGAGGAGGTGGTGTTCACACTGTTCTTCACGTTGTTCCTCGTGTTTATCGTGATCTACATCTTCTTACAGGACTGGCGCTCTACGCTCATCCCGCTGATTGCTGTGCCGGTATCACTGGTGGGTACGTTCTTCTTCCTGAGCGTGTTCGGATTCTCCATCAACCTGCTGACGTTGTCAGCCTTGCTGCTGGCCATCGCCATCGTGGTGGACGATGCTATTGTGGTGGTCGAGGCCGTGCATGCCAAGTTGGATCAGGGCTATAAGTCACCGCTGACGGCTTCTATCGATGCCATGAACGAGATCTCGGGTGCTATCATCTCCATCACGCTGGTGATGTCAGCAGTGTTTATCCCAGTATCGTTCATAGGTGGAACTTCTGGTACGTTCTATCGTGAGTTTGGTGTGACGATGGCTGTGTCTATCGTTATCTCGGCTATGAACGCCCTGACACTGTCGCCGGCTCTCTGTGCCATCTTCCTGAAACCTCACGACAAGGAGGGACACGAAAAGAAGATGTCGCGTATCGATCGTTTCCATCAGTCGTTCAATACGGCCTTTGATGCGACGTTGGGTAAATATAAGGGCATCATTGAGAAGCTGGTCCGCAAACCAGTGGCTATCATTCTGACGGTGGTTATCGGTCTGGCAGTGTTGGGTACGACCATGTTCACGGCCAAGTCGGGTCTGGTGCCTTCCGAGGATACGGGTACGCTCTTCTGTACTATCACGATGCCTCCTGCTACGTCTGTCGCCCGTACCCGTCAGGTCATTGACGAGGTGGACAAGATTCTGGCTGCCGATCCCGCTATCCAAAGTCGTGAGCAGATTCAGGGATACAACTTTATCGCAGGCTCGGGCTCTGACCAGGCTACGTTCATCATCAAGCTGAAGCCATTCTCAGAGCGTCAGAAGAGTCTTTGGTGGAAGATCAGCGGTCTGTGGCAGGGGGACGGTATCTACCGTTTCTTCATCGATCCCTTCGATGCTACGGGTGTCATTGCCCAGATTTTCATCAAGACGGCTCACATCAAGGATGCCTCCATCCTGGCTTTCCAGCCACCTATGATTCCCGGCTTCTCGGCTAACAGTGGCGTGTCCATCGTGATGCAGGACCGTACGGGTGGTGACTTGACGAAATTCTATGGTATCGTCAAGGATTATATCGCAGAACTTAACAAACTTCCGGAGTTCCAGATGGCGCAGACCTCTTACAACCCCAACTATCCTCAGTACATGATTCATGTCGATGTGGCCAAGTGCAAACAGACTGGCATCTCGCCTTCTACGGTTCTGTCTACGCTGCAGGGTTACTATGGCGGTCTCTATGCCTCTAACTTCAATGCCTACGGAAAACTCTACCGTGTGATGATACAGGGTTCGCCCGAGACACGCATGACCAAAGAGTCGCTTAATAATATATATGTACGCACGCCTGCGGGCATGGCTCCCGTCAAGGAGTTCTGCAATCTGGAGCGTGTCTATGGTCCTACGAACATCAGCCGCTTCAACTTGTTCACTTCTATTAATGTGACGGCTACGGTGGCAGATGGCTATTCCACCGGTGAGGCTATCGCGGCTGCTGAGAAGGTGGCTGCCGACATGTTGCCGACAGGTTACTCTTACGAATATCAGGGTCTTACCCGTGAGGAGGCTAAGGCTTCCAACACCACAGGCCTGATCTTCGTGCTCTGTTTCATCTTCATCTATCTGATTCTGTCAGCCCAGTACGAGTCCTATATCCTGCCGCTGTCTGTGGTGCTCTCTGTGCCGTTCGGCTTGGCTGGCTGCTATCTGTTTACCATGATGTTCGGCCATGCCAACGATATCTACATGCAGATCTCGCTGATTATGCTGATCGGACTGTTGGCCAAGAACGCCATCCTGATTGTGCAGTTCGCCTTGGAGCGCCGTCAGACGGGTATGGCCATCTCGTGGTCGGCCATTCTGGGTGCCGCAGCCCGTCTGCGTCCTATCCTGATGACCTCTCTGGCTATGGTCATCGGTCTGCTGCCTATGATGTTTGCCAGCGGTGTGGGTAAGAATGGTAACCAGACGCTGGGTGCTGCCGCCGTTGGTGGTATGCTTATCGGTACACTCATGCAACTCTTTGTCGTGCCTACGCTGTTCGTTATCTTCCAGTCCTTACAGGAGAAGATCAGCCCGCTGAAGTTCGAGGACGAGACGAACGAGGAAGTTGCAGCCGAATTGGCTCAGTATGCACATGCAAAACCTGTGGACTACGAATTAGAGAAATAATTAAAAAATTAAAGAATTATAAAATTGAAAAGGAATGAGTATGAAGAATATAATTTTTAAGTCTTTTAATTTTTTAATTGCTGTATCGTTGCTGTCAGGGTGCGGACTCTATAACAGATACGAGCGTCCTGAGGTGGATACGAAGGGGCTGGTGCGCGACACGGTGTCGATTACCGACACCCTCGCCGTGGCTGATAC
>JAEEGG010012823.1_pt1 | contig 18009 bp, 16 predicted proteins | sample 9134161 | NCBI WGS metagenome assembly JAEEGG01 (sample SAMN16246543, study PRJNA631951) | gut metagenome | biome: gut microbiome; feature: rumen; material: CR-attached | host: Bos | place: Iran: Karaj | collected 2018-10 | reverse complement strand
TCGGTGTATTTGGAGAGCTTGAGGAGGGTGTTGACGGTCTGATCCACATCAGCGACCTCTCTTGGACCAAGAAGGTAAAGCATCCTTCAGAGTTCACTCAGGTAGGTGCTGAGATCGACGTGATCGTTCTTGATATCGACAAGGAGAACCGTCGTCTGTCTCTCGGCCACAAGCAGCTCGAGGATAATCCTTGGGATGTATTCGAGGCTAAGTACACCGTTGGTTCTATCCACGAGGGTAAGATCACAGAGCTCCTTGAGAAGGGCGCCGTTGTACAGCTCGACGAGGATGTTGAGGGCTTTGCAACGCCGAAGCACCTGCAGAAGGAGGATGGCTCACAGGCTCAGGCTGGTGAGACACTCGAGTTCAAGGTGATTGAGTTCAACAAGGACAGCAAGCGCATTATCCTTTCTCACAGCCGTACTTTCGAGGATCCCGCTCGTGAGGAGAAGAAGGCAGCCGCTAAGAAGGCTCCTCGTGCCAAGAAGGATGAGACACCAAAGGTTGAGAATGTTGCAGCCAGCACCACTCTCGGTGATCTCGACGTACTTGCACAGCTGAAGGCTCAGATGGAAAAGAAGGGCGAATAATCCATTCTTTCCATGTATTATAATAGAAGAGGTCAGGAATCATCCTGGCCTCTTTCGTTTTGACTAAATATCGTATTTGCTTTTGCGCTTCTGTGATTTTCGTGGCTGACTCGGATGGAAACCCATATGCGGTGACTTCACACCCATATAGCCCTGATGTCGCTGACGGATCTTCGCCACATAATCCACCGTCTCGGAGCCACGCATATAACCGTACTTGACAATCGGATCGTTATAATACTGAGGCGAAGCTAATTTCAGGACATAGTCGGACACGTCGCGCCATAAATGCGGATTCTTACCATCGCGCTGAGCCAAAGCCATCGCATCACGAATATGATGGAGACCTCCATTATAACTTGCCAGCACAAAATTAGTACGTTCCACACGGTTTTTTATGTCTGAGAGTTTGCCTTCCAGTTGTCCTAAGTATTTGGCTGCTGCAGCAATGTTCTGCTCCGGATCGTACATCTTATCACGAGGTAATCCTAATAAATCAGCCGTTGCAGGCATAATCTGCATCAACCCCTTGGCACCTGCAAAAGATACGGCCTTTGGGTCAAACGTCGACTCCTGATAGCACTGGGCAGCCATCAGGCGCCAGTCCCAACGGATGGTCTGTGAATACTGTTGGAAATAGTGGTCATAATGTGAGATGATTCCACCGTTCTTATCCAGCATCGGAGCAAACACCCTGCGCTTGACACGCTGAACGGTCAGCTGTTCTGTCTCCTCCTTCTGAACCTCAGCCACCATCTCTGGTTTAAACCACGCTTTTAACTCTTCCGCCAATATGGGTTTTGTAGCCTTTGCCTCTAAATGCCCTGGTGTAGGCCAAGCAACAATATCCACTTCATTATCAGCCAGTTGTTTAATAAGTTCTAAAGAATCTCTGCAAACCTCCACGCGGACTTTTACGCCCAACTTATCTGCCAAACGCTGCACAAGCAAATACTGTGTGCCAAGGGATTTGCCATGATAGTCATAATAGGTTTGTGGTCCGCTGATGGTAGCCAGGATCAACTCCCCACCTTGCTGTATCTCGTGAAGGTCGAAGCCTTCCGTCACTTCCACGGAGTCAAGCACTTCACCCCAGGGCGTAACAATATGCTCCTGCTTCTTTTCTGTGCAGGAGGCGAGCAGCAGGACTGCAAACAAGGGAGTTAATCGAACTATTTTGCGCTTCAAATCGCTGCAAAGGTACAAAATTAATGCACAATTTATACGTGCGGCAACAAATTTTTCACTTTTCACTCTTCACTTTTCACTTATTTTTGTACCTTTGCACCCGAATTAAGAGTTATTAGACTTTAACGTAAGTATGTTAAGAATCGCAGTACAGTCAAAAGGCCGTCTTTTTGAAGATACGATGAATCTGCTCGCTGAGGCAGACATCAAAGTCAGTGCCAGCAAACGCACACTGTTGGTGCAGTCAAACAACTTCCCATTGGAAGTGCTTTACCTTCGCGACGATGATATTCCCCAGAGCGTGGCTTCGGGCGTAGCAGATATCGGTATCGTTGGCGAAAACGAATTTGTGGAACGTGGCGAGGATGCCGACATCATCTCACGCTTAGGATTCTCTAAGTGTCGTCTGTCGCTGGCCATTCCCAAAGAGATAGACTATCAGGGAACTGAATGGTTCAATGGCAAGAAAATTGCCACAAGTTACCCACATATCTTAAAGATGTTTCTCGACGAGAAGGGCATCCAGGCAGAGATACATGTCATCACAGGCAGTGTGGAGATCAGCCCAGGTATCGGCCTAGCCGACGGCATCTTCGATATCGTCAGCAGCGGCTCTACCCTTGTGAGCAATAATCTGCGTGAGGTAGAGATCGTGATGCAGAGCGAAGCCCTGCTCATCGGCAACAAGCAGCTCTCGCAGGATAAGCGTGAGATACTGGAACAGATGCTCTTCCGCTTCAAGGCCGTAAAGGATGCCGAAGATAAGAAATATGTACGCATGAACGCCCCCAAGGCCCGTCTGCAGGAAATCATCGATGTGTTGCCAGGCTTGAAGAGTCCTACCATCATTCCTCTGGCCGATGATGAGTGGTGTTCCGTTCACACGGTATTAGACCAGAAGCAATTCTGGGATATTATTGGAAAGTTGAAGGAAATGGGCGCACAAGGCATCCTGGTTACACCAATTGAAAAAATGATTCTATGAACATCATCCGATATCCAGAAAAAAGTGAATGGCAGAAAATTGTGGAGCGTCCACATTTGGATGTGTCGCAATTAAACGAAACCGTTGCCTCTGTTTTGGCAGATGTCAGGCAGCGAGGCGACGAAGCAGTGAAAGGCTATGAACTGAAATTCGATCATGTAGACTTAACTTCACTCCAAGTGACCAGAAGCGAGATTGCCGAAGCAGAGAAACTGGTGACGAAGGAATTGAAGGAGGCTATTCAACTGGCTCACGCCAACATCAAGACCTTCCATGAGTCACAGCGTTTCCGCTCAAAAAAAGTGGAAACACAGCCGGGTGTCACCTGTTGGCAGAAGAGTGTGCCCATCGAAAAAGTGGGACTCTATATCCCAGGCGGCACAGCCCCACTCTTCTCTACCGTGCTGATGCTAGCTACACCTGCCAAGATTGCCGGATGTAAGGAGATTGTGCTCTGCACGCCTCCAAACCGCGAAGGTAAGGTGAATCCTGCCATCTTAGTGGCAGCTCAGATAGCAGGTGTGAGCAAGATTTTCAAAGCCGGCGGTGTTCAGGCCATCGGTGCAATGGCTTATGGCACAGAGAGTATTCCCAAAGTCTATAAGATATTCGGACCTGGAAACCAGTATGTGATGGCCGCCAAGCAGCAGGTCAGCATCCACGATGTAGGCATCGACATGCCTGCAGGTCCATCGGAAGTCTGTGTGATTGCTGATGACACAGCCAATGCGGAGTTTGTTGCCGCCGACCTGTTGTCACAGGCTGAGCACGGTGCCGACTCGCAGGTATTCCTGATTACCACCTCGAATAAGTTTATCGATGAGGTACAGAAGGAACTGGGAAAGCAGTTAGAGGCACTTCCACGAAAGGAGATTGCACAGAAAGCACTCGAGAACAGTATGTTAGTGTTAGTATCTGATATACATGAGGCCATCGACCTGTCGAACACCTATGCCCCAGAGCATTTGGTGATTCAGACAGAAGACTATGAGGATGTGGCATCGAAAGTGATCAATGCCGGAAGCGTTTTTCTCGGCCAATATGCCTGTGAGAGCGCCGGCGACTATGCCAGCGGCACCAATCATACCCTGCCCACTCACGGATATGCAACCACCTACAATGGAGTCAATCTGGACAGCTATTGCCGAAAGGTTACCTTCCAGCACCTCACAGAAGAAGGTGTGCGTCAGATCGGTCATGCCGTTGAACTCATGGCAGAGGCCGAACAGCTCGATGCCCACAAGAACGCGATGAGCGTTCGCATCAATAGCTTGAAGAAATAAGATCAGATTACTCAGAATATTCAGATTACTCCGATGAAACCCCTAGAAAAACTTACCAGAAAGAACATCTGGAATCTGGCACCTTATAGCAGCGCCCGCAATGAATATGCAGGCCGCGAGGCTCATGTGTTTCTCGATGCTAATGAGAATCCTTATAACACCCCTTATAACCGCTATCCCGATCCGCTGCAACTCGAAGTAAAAGCCGTCATCTCGAAGATCAAGGGCGTTCCTGCCGCAAACATCTTCCTGGGCAATGGCAGCGATGAGGCCATCGACCTGCCCTATCGTTGTTTCTGCGAGCCCAACGTCGACAATGTCGTCGCCATCGAACCCACCTACGGCATGTATAAGGTCTGCGCTGACATCAACGCTGTCGAGTATCGTCCAGTGCTATTGGACGAAAACTACCAGATCACCGCAGAAAAACTATTGGCAGCCACTGACCTGCATACAAAACTCATCTGGCTCTGTTCGCCCAACAATCCTACAGGCAACAATCTCCATCGCGAGGAAATTGTAAAGGTCATCGAAGCTTTCGAAGGTCTCGTGATTGTCGACGAAGCGTATGGCGATTTCTCATCACAGAAGTCATTGCGCACTGAATTAGCAAAATACCCCAACCTCATCGTGCTCAACACGATGTCAAAGGCGTGGGGATGTGCCGCCATCCGTCTGGGAATGGCCTTTGCATCGGAAGAGATTATCGCCATATTTAATAAGGTGAAATATCCATATAATGTAAATCTACTCACTCAGCAACAGGCTCTCGAGGCTCTGAAGGATCCTTTTGAAGTAGATAAATGGGTAAAGCTGTTGCTGGAGGAACGAAGCAGAATGATGGATGCCTTTAAACTTCTGCCGACCTGCGAAATGGTCTATCCTACAGATGCCAATTTTTTCCTTGCTCGAATGACTGATGCAACGAAGATATACAATTATCTTGTTGACAAGGGCATCATCGTCCGCAACCGTCATCGCATACAACTCTGCCAGAATTGTCTGCGTGTCACCATCGGTACGAAGACAGAAAACGGAGAACTGATAGCAGCCCTCCGTCAATACCAATAAGAAAAGCCCTCGTTATGAGGGCTTTTTCATTTTCAGGTTCACTTCGCTTTCTTAGCCAATTTCTCTGCCTTCAGCTGAGCCTTCGCAGCTTTCTCAGCAGCATTGTGAGCCTTAGCCTGCAACTTCAAGTCACCAGGATTCTCAGCAGCTTTCTCAGCAGCCTTCTGAGCCTTTTCTGCAGCCTTTTCAGCATCCTTTGAAGCATCGTTAGCCTTCTTTATAGCATCATTACGTTTCTTGGCTGCCTTCTCCTTTTTCTTAGCTTCTTTCTGCTGTTTCTCAATAGCCTTCTGAGCCTTCTTGGCTTCCTTCTCAGCAGCCTTCTGAGCCTTGACAGCCTCCTGCTGTGCTTTGAGAGCAGCTGGATCAGTAATCACATCTTGTGCCTGAGCAGTAAAAATGCTGGCAATAATGGCCAATACCATCGTCAAAATGAACTTTTTCATAATCTGTTTTTTTAGAGAATTAATATACAATTGAAATATTATGCCACAAAGATACGAATAATATCTGTAAGTACCAAGGAAATAGTACAAAAAAGAAACAAGACTCCTATATAATTGACATGGCAGATAGAAAATAGGGCTCGATACTTCACAGTGTCGAGCCCCTCGCAAACTTCAAACATTGCTCTGGCGGAAGGAATGGTTGCCAGAGCAAAACCATGAAGGTCTTATCTTATGAATAGCAGCTCCCTATACTTCGGCAATGGCCACAGACTGTCATCGACAATAAGCTCAAGCTTGTCTATTTCATAACGGATAGTGTCAAGTTTTGGCTCCACTTTGTCGTGATACGCGATTGCCTTCTCATGCTCATCCTCAATCTTGTTAGCCAGCTTACGGGCATTGACAAGTTCCTCAACACCTTTTTCGATGGCGCTTGTACGCTCGGCGATTTCCTCAATGATCTTGAGGTTGCGCGCGTTCAGTTTCTCAGCCTTATCAACAGGGAATACAGTCGATACGCTGTCGACATTCTTCAAGAGAGCACTCTGGTAACGAGTAGCAACAGGGATGATATGGTTCATCGACAGGTCGCCCAATACACGTGCCTCAATCTGGATCTTCTTGGTGTAAGTTTCCCATTTCACCTCGTTGCGAGCCTCGAGTTCCTTCTTCGTCATCACGCCCAGGCTCTCGAACATCTCGATGCTCTCCTTGTCGAGATAACGCTCGAAGATCTTCGGACAGCTCTTCTCAACGTCCAGACCGCGTTTCTCTGCCTCAACTACCCATTCGTCAGAATAGCCATTGCCGTCGAAACGGATGGGCTTACAGGTCTTGATATCCTCGCGCAGCACGTCGATGATGGCGTGGAAAGTGGCGCTGTGACCAGTGCCTGCGAGCTTCTTCTCGAACTCAGGGATCTTGGCGTCGACACGTTTCTTAAAGCTAACAAGTGCTTCAGCTACGGCACTGTTCAGGGCAATCATTGCGCTGGCGCAGTTGGCCTCAGAACCCACGGCACGGAACTCGAAACGGTTACCTGTAAAGGCAAATGGTGACGTACGGTTACGATCAGTGTTGTCGATCAACAGTTCAGGAATCTCAGGGATATCCATCTTCAGGCCCTGCTTACCACTCATGGCGAGAATGTCTTCCTTGTCGGCCTTCTCGATGTGATCGAGCAATTCACTTACCTGCTTGCCAAGGAATGAAGACACGATAGCGGGAGGTGCCTCGTTGGCGCCCAGACGATGAGCGTTGGTAGCACTCATGATAGAGGCTTTCAGCAGTCCATTGTGCTTGTATACACCCATCAGTGTCTCAACGATGAACGTCGCAAAACGCAGGTTCTGCTCAGGCGTCTTGCCAGGAGCGTGCAGCAGCACACCAGTATCTGTCGACAGGCTCCAGTTGTTGTGTTTACCACTACCGTTGATGCCTGCGAAGGGTTTCTCATGCAGCAGTACGCGGAAGCCGTGCTTACGAGCCACCTTCTTCATGACTGACATCAGCAGCATGTTATGGTCGACGGCCAGATTGGTTTCCTCGAAGATAGGAGCCAACTCAAACTGGTTGGGAGCCACCTCGTTGTGACGCGTCTTACAAGGAATGCCGAGTGCGAGTGCCTCGAACTCCAAATCCTTCATAAAGGCCTGTACGCGCTCAGGGATGGCACCAAAATAGTGATCGTCCATCTGCTGGTTCTTGGCAGAGTCGTGCCCCATGAGCGTTCGACCCGTCAACAACAAATCGGGACGGGCGGCATAGAGTCCCTCATCCACGAGGAAGTACTCCTGCTCCCAACCGAGATTAGAAGTGACCTTCTTAACAGCGGGATCAAAATAATGACAGACATCGACTGCAGCTACATTCACAGCGTGCAAGGCGCGCAGCAAAGGTGCCTTATAGTCGAGTGCCTCACCGCTATAAGAAATAAATACGGTGGGGATACAAAGCGTATCATCAATGATAAATACAGGCGATGTGGGATCCCAAGCGGAGTAGCCGCGAGCCTCGAAGGTTGAGCGGATACCACCAGAGGGGAAACTCGAAGCGTCAGGCTCCTGCTGAACGAGCAACTTGCCTGTGAACTCCTCTACCATACCGCCCTTGCCGTCGTGCTCGATAAATGAGTCGTGCTTCTCAGCAGTACCCTCCGTCAGCGGCTGGAACCAGTGGGTATAGTGCGTCACACCGTTCTCAGTGGCCCACTGCTTCATACCCTCAGCCACAGCGTCTGCAATCTGACGATCCAGTCGTGCACCGTTGTCCATCACGTCTATCATCTTCTCGTACACGTCCTTCGGCAAGTACTTGTACATCTTCTCACGATTGAAGACCTTGCATCCAAAATACTTTGCGGGTCTCTCACTTGGTGTTTTTACGTCGAGCGGCTTCTTCTTGAACGCCTCACCGACAACCTGAAATCTTAATGCTTCCATAATTGTGTTGTTTTAATGTTGTTTGGTCCAGTTTTCTATTCTCGTTAATGCTTCTTCTGTTTTCTCATGACTACCAAAGGCGGTGAAACGCACATAGCCCTCGCCTGAAGGACCAAAGCCGACACCTGGTGTGCAGACGACATTCGCGCCGTAGAGCATGGCCTCGAAGAACTGCCACGAGCCCATACCGTCTGGCGTGCGCATCCAGATATAGGGTGCGTTCTCGCCACCGTAGACTTCGTAACCCAGTTCACGCAACTTTGTGAGCATACGGTGGGCGTTGGACATATAGTAGTCGATGGTCTGCTTGATCTGTTCCTTGCCCTCTGGGGTGTAGATGGCCTCTGCAGCACGTTGCGAGATGTAACTCGTGCCGTTGAACTTCGTACACTGACGGCGCAACCACAATTGGTTCAGAGGAATACGCTCGCCATCGAAGGTTGAGACCGTCACTTCCCTGGGCACAACAGTATAGCCGCAACGCACACCTGTGAATCCTGCCGTCTTCGAGAACGAATGGAATTCGACAGCACACTTTCTCGCACCGCGGATCTCATAGATTGAGTGCGGAATCTCTGGGTCACGGATATAGGCCTGATAGGCGGCATCGTAAAGGATGAGGGCATCGTTCTTCAACGCGTAGTTCACCCATTTGCGCAGTTCCTGTTTGGTGATCACAGTTCCCGTCGGGTTGTTGGGGTAGCAAAGGTAGATCACATCTACAGGACGCCCCTTCGGCAGTTCAGGGATAAACCCGTTCTCAGCTGTCGTCGGCAGGTAACGCACGTTCGTCCAACGCCCATCGCGGAAAGTACCGCAACGCCCAATCATCACATTCGAGTCGATATAGACGGGATAGATAGGGTCAGTCACGCCAATGAAATTGTCCCAATGCAACAGCTCCTGAAAATTACCTGTATCACTCTTTGCACCGTCATTGATGAAGACCTCATCAACACTGAGATGCACGCCGCGCGGCAGGAAGTCGTTCTTCAGAATAGCCTCACGGAGGAAGTCATAACCCTGTTCAGGACCGTAGCCTCTAAAGCCTTCAGCTGTGGCCATCTCGTCAGCAGCCTTATGCATCGCCTCAATAACGGCTGGTGCCAACGGTTGCGTTACGTCACCGATTCCCAACGAAATCACGTCGGCTTTAGGATGCATCACCTTAAATGCGTTCACCTTTTTGGCGATGTCGGCAAACAGGTAGTTTTGCTGCAGGTTCAGAAAATGAATGTTTACTAATGCCATAGTTTTATTGTGTTTGAAGTTTGCTTAATTCTATTTCACCGTCGAAGACGAACTCAGCAGGGCCCGTCATATAGACGTGGTTGTCACTCTCGCGCCACTCGATGCTCAGCGTACCGCCGTCCATCACAATCTGGCTCTTGCGTCCGGCCTTGCCTGTCAGTGCAGCAGCGACGGCCGTGGCACAGGCACCCGTCCCACAGGCCATTGTAATCCCGCTGCCACGTTCCCAAACACGAGTGCGAATTTTTCCGTCAGTCTCTATTTGGGCGAACTCGATGTTGCAGCGCTGTGGAAAAGCCGGATGATATTCGAGTATACGTCCTGTCTCACCTACCTGATCCACATTGTTCGTGAAGATCACATAGTGCGGATTGCCCATCGAAACAAACACACCCTTGCCTATACCACGACTGGTCAGGAACAGGCTCTCATCCTCAAGCACCGGCTCACCCATATCTACTGTCACAGAATCCACTACACCATCTGAAGAAAGATGCAAATCGAGCACCTTTACCCCAGAAAGCGTTAGCAGACGAATTTGTGTTTGTGTTGTTATTCCCTTGTCGTAGAGATATTTACCAATACAACGGCTCGCATTGCCGCACATCATCGCCTCGCTTCCGTCGGCATTATAGATATGCATGGTAAAGTCAGCTTCAGGAATCGAAGACGCGCCTATCAGCACCAGTCCATCAGAGCCAATGCCCTTATGCCGGTCACTCCATATCCGTGCTGCCTCTGATGGATGCGGCACTGCGAATTCCATCGTATTGATATAGATGTAATCGTTGCCGCAACCATGCATCTTCGAAAACCTGATTTTTTGTGTCATATTGCTACACTTATTTGAAGTTTGCTATCTTTTTGAAACATTTTCTGGTGCAAAGGTATACAAAAAGTCAGATACACCAAAATAATACGACCATTTTGTTTGTAGAAAATTAAAATTTCTGTCATTTTGTAAGTCTTCTAGTCAAAATAGAATAAATTTACTTACTTTTTGGCGATTTATACATTATTTTTGTGACAAAATGTAAAAATGCATTGTCGTTTGGGAAATTATTACTAATTTTGTGGCATGAAAATGCTGTTAATAATCATAGTAACGATGATGATAACGAATTCGTGTAACGGACAGATGAATAAGGAAGTGGTAAGACCAGCCACCCAGGCGGGTCGCTTCTACACTGGAGATGCCGAGGAGCTGAAACAGGAGGTGGATAGTTTTCTGTGGATGCATCGTGTGCGTATTATATATAATAATGTGGCAGCGGTGATAGTACCGCATGCCGGGTATTATTTCTCTGGTAACGTAGCGGCATCAGCGTATATGTCGATTGACAAGGAAAAGACATATAAGCGGATATTCCTGTTAGGACCGAGTCACCACGTATGGCTTGATGGCGCGTCAGTAAATACGGAAGCAGATTATTATGCCACACCGTTGGGTAATGTAAAAGTAGACCGCGCGACAGCGATGAAACTAGCAGAAGACAGCATATTCTGCTATCGTCCAGAGGCACATGACAGAGAACATTGTCTGGAGGTGCAGCTGCCGTTTTTACAGCAGAGGTTCGGCGAGAATCTGCCACCTATCGTACCAATTATTATTTCCACGAACGACTACGAAAAGTTGAAATGGATTGCTGAGGTTCTGAAGCCGTATTTCACAGACGAGAACCTGTTTGTTATCAGCAGCGATTTCTCGCACTATCCCAAGTATACGGATGCATACGAAGTAGATGCTCGCACGGGCAAAGCCATTGAGACAGGCCATGTGGAGGAGTTTATTGCAGCCATTGAGACGAATGCCCGCAGCGGCAAACGAAACCTGGAAACGAGTGCATGCGGTGAGTTTCCTATCATCACGCTGATGCTGATGCTCGATGGACACTACGACGTAAAACACCTGATGTATCAGAACTCGGGTGACATCGACAATCATGACCACAGCCGGGTAGTGGGATATCACTCGTTTGCAATTATTCGCAGCGGACAAAAGCAGACTGATACAGACTTCTCTTTATCCGCAGAAGATAAGAAGATGTTAAAAGAGATCGTTTTGCAGAGCATCGTGGACTCACTAGATGGCAAATCCGTATCAGTCCGTGAAAGTCAGCTGCAAAAATATCCCATGCTCAGCAAGAAGTGCGGTGCCTTCGTGTCGCTGCACAAGCACGGACGTTTACGTGGTTGCATCGGACATTTTGGCGAGGACTATCCGTTGTATGAAATTGTGGCTGAAATGGCACGGGCAGCAGCCTTCGAAGACCCGCGATTCATGCCTGTAACTCGCAACGAACTAACTGACCTTGACATCGAGATTTCCGTGCTCACACCCATGCGCCGCATACAGAGTCTGGACGAGTTCAAGCTTCACCGCCACGGCATCTATATCAAGAAAGGTTATCGTAGCGGCACATTCCTTCCACAAGTAGCTGATGAGGTGAACTGGACCAAGGAAGAGTTCGTGGCACATTGCTCGCAGGACAAGGCAGGCCTCGGCTGGAACGGTTGGCGCGATGCTGAACTCTATGTATACGAGGCTATCGTCTTCTGATGGCTAAGGCCGCAAGGTCAACCAATACTGTCGTTCCTGCTCTGGCATTTTCTCAATAGCATAGCGGAACATGGTACGAGGCATCTCGTGGGCATGCTGACGGAGAAAGTCGCGAAGAAGGTCCATCCCTACCCTCTTCCCCATCTCTCGCAACATCCAACCTACGGCCTTATGCATCAGATCATGCGGATGGTGCAGATGGATCTCGGCATAACGCAGACACCACGAAGGATCGCCCATCTGCGAGGTCTTCCATGAACAGACAATGCTCATGCGCTGTTTCCAGAGACAGGGACTATGGGCTAGATCGTCGAGTACCTTGATTTTATAATCTCTGTCGCCAAGATTCGACGGCAACAACAGCCAGTGGCCGAGGATCTTATGAACGGAGAGGTCGACGAGGTCCCAGTTGTTTGCCTGCTCAGCATATTGCAGATAAAGTGTGAGGATTTCGTCGCGGCCACGGATGGCTTTATCATCGTTCTCGAGTCGTTTGGTGGCGAGCTTCTCAAACTTCGCCACAAGAATCAGAAAACCGCAAAGCCTCACCTCGTGCCAGCGGTTCATCAGCAGTTCAGGCACCTCACTCAGAGGAAAGTCCTTTGCCACAGACTTGACCACTTCGCGCGTCTGCGGTACTTTCAGCCCCAAGAACTCGTCGCCCTCGCCATACTCACCAGGTCCCGTCTTAAAGAAACCCATGAGTATCCGTCGCTGCTCATCATTCTGCAACGACTCCATATATTGTATGATTTCTTTCGCCGCCATTGTCAGATCACATTAAAATGTCGTAATGCATTGAGAATGCCGTCGTCATCGACAGAGGTTGTGACGTAGTCGGCCTGCTGCTTGAGTTCGTCGATGGCGTTACCCATCGCGACGCCGATCCCGGCCTGGAGAATCATCGAGGTATCGTTGCCGCCATCGCCAAAAGCCATCGTGCGGCTGACGTCGAAGCCCTCATGACGAGCCATCGCAAGAATGCCCTTGCCCTTGTCGGCACCGTTTGCCGTGATATCTGTGAACTCAGGATGCCAGCGGCCTGACACGCATTGAGGCATACGGGCCATCAGAAGGGGTTCGTAGTCAGCAGGGAAGAAGGCCGTCAGTTGGAGGATGTCCTGCTGGAGCACGATGTCCAATGGCGAGGCCTGATCGAGGTTCTTCACAGCCAACATCTGTCGGAAGATACGGTCGACATCGCCACTAGGGTCGAGCACTGCCACGTCTTTACGACCAATGACAATGAGGCTATTCCCCTTTTCCTGGCAGTCTTCCACGCATGTCATCACGTCGGCCCTGGCAATGGGCTGGCAAGTGACCATCTCGTCGCCTACGAAGCACAGTGCGCCGTTGGTTGTGATGTAGCCATCGATCAGATGTTCAATCGCCCCAAGATTGGTAATAATGATGGGTGGGCGTCCTGTGGCGATATACACGCGCGAACCGTTGGCCTTAGCCTGTGTCAGCGCAAGGATGGTAGACGGTGGTATCTCGTGCGTCTTGAAACTCACGAGTGTGCCATCGATGTCGAAGAATAATGCGTATCTCTGATTCATAACTCCGGCTGCTCAAACAGTCCGCTGTTGCAAAGATAGGAAGAATTCCCGAAACTTCCAAATAATTACGAATTTTTTTATGTTCACGCTCTGACTGTTCCCGTTATCTTAAAAGCCTGCTATCTCAGCGAACCTTATGAAAGATACGGCATTTTTCTAAATAATCAAACTTTTCTCAGTCTTTTTCCGAAATTAAATCGGCTTTTTCTTTTGAGTATCGAAAACTTTTCCTATATTTGCAGACGATATGAAAAGAGAAGAAGTTATAAGCAGTATAAAAGCATTGGCATTGAAGACGCTGCCCCCCAGCAGTACTTTGCTTCTATATGGTTCTCGTGCACGAGGCGACAACCATAAAGGCTCTGATTGGGACTTGCTGATTCTCTTAGACAAGGCTTCTCTGTCCTTCAATGATTACAGCGTCGGCTATCCCTTTAGAGAATTGGGCTGGGAAATCAACGAGGAAATCAACCCGCAGGTATATTCCAAGAAAGAATGGAAAGACTATGAGTTCTCCCCTTTCCATAAGAATGTTGAACATGACAAAATCGTATTGTTATGAGTAGGCTCACATGGGGATAGTCCCGTTGTGCATTTCATTTTACCAACAGCTACAGAAATAATTGCCGAAAGATTTGGAGGTTTCGAGAATAATGCTTACCTTTGCCAACGAAAATTAAATCAATAAGATGAAAAGCAAATGGACGACAAACAACAAAGAATACAGAGGCTAAAAAATAGTCTCCCAATCATTGCGACTGGTAATGAACACATTGGTCTATATGAACTGAATAACAAATCGGCCGAAAAGTATATCCGTCAACATCTGAGGGGTAAAAATATAAATAAGGACACTGGCGCTATCATCAATATCACCAGAAAGGGAGCAGAAAAGGTAACCAGACATGATGCGGAAAGTACTACTCATCTCCAGTCTATTGCCCTTATCCCCACGATGATAAGGGAAGCGATTTATATTGAGGAGGAAAGCAATGAGAAAGATAAGACCGGCTACGATTCATTCCGGTATTATGTGATTGGACTCAGAATCAAGAAAGAAGACTATACTGCCAAACTTGTGATAGGAGTGAAAAATGGAGAGACCTACTATGACCACGCCCTGACGAAGATAGAGAAAAACAATCTCCTCAGAAGTATTGACGAGATAAAGCGCCCGTTTGCTTCTAAGGAGACCACAGATGACGAAAGCCAAGCTTTCGATATTCTTTCTGAGTGCAAAGATAAGAGATTAATTTCAATTCTCCAAATATAATAAAAGATTTTTTCATGTTTTACCGATTTTTCTGAATAATCAAGCTTTTCTCAGTCTTTTTTCGAAATTAAATTGGCTTTTTCTTTTGAGTATCGAAAACTTTTCCTATATTTGCACCTGCAATCCGAAAGGAAAGAGTCGATCAGAGTCCCCTGACCCAGTTATTGAAAAAGTCAAAGTACACAATAGGAACCGATCCTACTGTGTATTTTTTACTTAACATTCGTGAGCCTTATGCGTATATAAGTCAGCATGACACAACAAGAGTTTGAACATATTGCCCCAAAACTGCGCCCACTACTGCTCCATATTGGGCAGCAATTCTTCGGCAATTCAGACAGTGCTGAGGATATTGCCCAAGAGACTCTGATGAGACTATGGCAGTTACGCGACCGTATCGAACAGGAGGTTGAATTAGAACCATTGGTCATACGTATGGCAAAGAACCTCTGTATCAGTGAATGGCGACGGCGACAAGTCAGAAACTCAGTATCTTTATCGAAGCAAGAAGCTGTCACCAATGAGACCATCAGCCGGCAGTTGGAAGCAAACGAAGCTATAGCACAATTACGATCTGCTCTTACGCGACTGAAACCTGCTGAGCAACGCCTGTTTCGTATGCGTCATGAACTGGAGATGGACGTTACTGAGATTAGTGCTGTTACAGGCATTGCCCCTCGTTCCGTCAGCGCCATGCTCAGCGCTGCTAAACGTAAACTATTTGAGATTCTCAACCCGAAAGGAGGACAACAATGAAGAAGGATTTGATTGACAAGCTGTTGAATGAACAGACGACACCTGAGGAGGAGCACCTGATATCTCAGGAACTTCGACAAGAGGAAGATATCGACCGTTGGCTCACAGAGGACGAAACGGCAGAGTACGACCGTATCGTCGGTCAGCGACACTCAATTCAGCGCTGGCTTCGCTGGGCTGCTATTGCAACGCTTCTAGTCGTCATCGCAGCAGGAGCCAAAGTGATGTACACGAAACATCTTTCCAGCCATCAGACCACAACCGAACAATCATCCGTCAGACAACAACCTCAGCAAAACGAGCATAACAGCATTCCCCAACAGCCTATAGACACTATTTCTGCAGATACCGTTCTCTATTTGGTCAACATTGAGAAGCCTCAGACACAAGCAGCTGTTTCTCAAGTACCACAAGAGTCCAGTGATGACTGCATTAACATAAAGCAACGCATCCTCAACTATTATGCCCGTGTGCCACAGGAGATAATCTATATCCATACCGACCGTCCCTATTACGTGCCTGGCGATACGGTGTGGTTCCGCGCTCACTTGGTGGATGCCGTGACGCACACACCTGTCAGCCGTTCACGATACGTCTATGTAGAGTTGTTGGACAATGCTGCTGACACACTCGTTCAGCGCATCATTGTCAAATGCGACTCAGATGGTGTTTTTGCTAACGCCATCGAGCTGCCAAAGAAGCTGAAGAGCGGCACATATACCCTTGCAGCATATACTCAATGGATGAGGAACTTCCCGGCAGACCGCTTCTATTACAAACAGTTGACGGTAGTGAGCAATGGGACGTCAGTCACAAATACTGCTACAGCATCTGTTGCGACAGAAATGAAACAAGCCACAGATCAAATGCTCATCCTCGCTCAGCGCAAGGGACAGTTACTCATTCAGTATGGCGAACCTGCCAATGAGACGTTATCGTGTGTTGTATATGGTGGTGGTAACCTTCTGGTGACAGACTATACACAGGGAAAGGTTCTGAAAATTGACAGTCATTCTCTCCGTCCTGGCAATATCAGCATCGCTATGGTGAACCGCGAGACAGGAGCTGTCATTGCTGAAAGTCAGACCACCATTGAGGGAACTCAGCCACAGGTAACCATCAGTGGCAAGGCTCGCAGCAAGAACGAACTGATGGAGTTGTCGATAGACCTTGCAGAAGCTGACGGCACACCACTTTACGGCACATTCTCGCTCAGCGTTACCGACTATGATGTAGTAAAGCCCGACACGCAGCAACCTGCCATCGATGAGTATCTGATGCGTTCACCAGACAGATATGCCCTCAGCGACATACTGAAGGATATACATCCTGACATTCGGTATGGTTTCCAGACCTCGCAGACCATCTCTGGGCAGATTCATGGAACTATCTTTAAGAAAATCAAACATCCAAAGCTGATGCTCGTCCGTCCTGACACTGGCCTTCGGCATGTCTTTGAATTAGGTGACAGCAATCGCTTTGTCATCAATGGCCTCGACTTTCCGGATGGCACCACATATCTCTTAGAGGGCATGCGTCAGACAGGCAGTACCAACCTTGTGCAACTTAAAATCGACAAGCCGACATATCCCATGCTTCATACTAAGACCATTGCCACATCATCTGTCATCATTCCTGATGACTTTGCCAGACGAGCCAACGAACAAGTGATGTATGGCAGCACGGAGCAAACCATAGAATTGCCAGAGGTCATCAAAGAAAAGAAACGCAGACATAAGCCAGAAGGACATGGACAACTGGAGCCTTTCAGAGCATTCTATGATGATATGCCCATACTGAATAATGCCAGTACCATAGAGACTCTGCTGAGTTCGCTGGGATTAAGATTCACCAAAAAGGCCGACGGCAATATAACATTGACACCACTCATCTTCATCGACGACACTGAAAGCAATGAAGAAGAGCTGCTGATGCTACAACCGGAGAGCATAAAATCCATAGAGTATTACAAGCCGACGGATTCACGTCTGCTGGTCTATCGTTGGGATGCTCCCTCACGAGGGGTTCTGGACATTCGTCGTAAGGTCGGTTACCATTCCAGTAAATCGAAACCACTATCAATGGCCACCGTCCAACAACAAGGCTACCAGCCCTCGCGAGAGTTCTTTTCTCCACAATATCCGGACCCGTCTGCCAAGACACGTCCTGACCATCGCACGACGCTCTATTGGACCCCCAAGCTGAAGACTGACGGGAACGGACATGCTACCGTTAAATTCTATGCCTCTGACATCTCCAAACGGTACCTCGTCACCCTCGAAGGTGTCAGCGACGATGGAATTGTTGTTCACAAAGAAGTGACAGTCACAGCGGGGTCAGGAGACTTTGTGTCAATAACAAAAGAACCGTCCCTTCCGCACTATAGTTCGGCACAAAGTTACAGCATTTTTGTGAACATACAAAAAAAATGAGCATAATAAAGATGGAAAAAGTGTGTTTTTTCAGATAAATGCACTATCTTTGCAGCAGAGACATTTGTGCTAAATGAAGAAAGTAGTATTTGGGATATTCTCCTTTGGGGCGATATTGTTGGTTAGCTCCTGTTCGTTTCCCCATTGGTTCGTGTCGCACAGGCATGTTAC
>JAEEGG010012822.1_pt1 | contig 18010 bp, 8 predicted proteins | sample 9134161 | NCBI WGS metagenome assembly JAEEGG01 (sample SAMN16246543, study PRJNA631951) | gut metagenome | biome: gut microbiome; feature: rumen; material: CR-attached | host: Bos | place: Iran: Karaj | collected 2018-10 | reverse complement strand
TACATAATCGCTCGTATAAGAAGAACTGGTGTTTCCCATCAGCGTCAGGCCATTGTACTCATAGTCAATATCAATGCCAGCAAGGATCACCGTCTCAGTGAACTCGGAGAAGTCCCACGTGATTGTTTTCTCTGCGCCATACGCCTGTATGCTAAACACGCTCAGCATTACGAACGATAGAAGAGATAGGATTTTCTTCATATTATTCTTATTGGTAAAAATTGCGCCTTCCGGTTCGTCAGCGCGTAAATTAATTAGGTTGATTGGTTGCTTCCGTGTCAGGCTGCGAACCTCTTACAGCTTCCCAGTCTTAGTGGTAAAGCCAGCCACGACACACATTGGGTTCATTACAGTTTAGTAGTGTTCGTTAGTCGTTGTTGTTTTAAGTTATTATTTATTTTAGTTTGTAAAAATAGGCAATACGGTGACAAAATTACGAAAATTTTTAAAACAAACAAAAGAAACCGACATTTTCTTTTAAAGAAAGCGTCGGTTTCTGCAAAAATTCTTTCTGTGGTCTTGCTATCTGACGGCCACCTTTCGCACAGTTCCGTCGGCATTGCGTTGCAAATAAATACCGCGTGCAGGGCGTTCCACGGCCTTGCCACCCAGCGAATAGTAGCGTTCGGGCACAGTAACCGTGCGGAGGGAACTAATGCCCGTTGTCTGCTCGATGCTGGCCGTGTTGCAGTTAACGACATCCATGTCGCGCACATTCTCCAAGGTCACCTTGTCGGTCAACTTTGTGAGCAACGCCACCACATTCATGCGGTCGGCATTCCACGATGGGTCGAGCGTCACAGTGCGAGTGAGCGAATAGCTGTTGCCCTCAACCTGAATGGCATCGCCCGTAGGAGCTGTCATGTAAGTACGCAGTACATGGTCGTGTACATAGTTGCGGTTAGAGGCAGTGCGCTGCTTCACTTGGTCATAATAATACTGTACGGCAGTGACACCGTCTTCTGTGACCATCAGCGTGAGTGCCAGGTCACCATAGATGGCAGCGGCCTCAGGCAGCAACTGTCCTGTGGCAGATACGGATAACTGACGAGTAGACGCATCGAAGTCGGTCTTAAGCGCAACTGAGGCAAACGACGGTGAGAGCAGATCCTGATAGAGCATGTCGCCAATGATGCCAGCCGTCATATCTGCGCCAATCACGGGTAGGTAGTCGTTCATGTCATAGGCAATGGATGCCTCACCAGGGAAATAGGAGCGGTTGACCGTGAACGTAGGCCAGGTGTATGCATAAAGGTCATGCAGGTAATTGGCTTCGCTGACGGCCAACGGCATGCTGGGTCGCTGCACGTTGACCACCGCCAACTGAGGAATGTTAGCGGTAAGCAGCTTGACACCTTCGTCGAGCCAAGGCACGTATGGTGAGCTCTGATCGGTATAAATCTCCATATAGACCTTACTGCGGCTGAGCGTATCGTGATAGACACCGAAGGTTGCGGTAATGGTGTCGTTGCGCGACAATTCCGGCAAGGGTTGACCGTCGATCTGGCTGACAAACACCTTTAGCGTATGCAGACCTATCGCCATATTGTTCGGCAGGCTGAAGTCGAAAAGCCTTACAGTGCTCCGTCCAGACTGGAGCGGTTCGTCCACGATGGTCTTGACTGGCTCAAAGTTGTCGAGCTGGTAGCCCATCTGGTAGGTACTGGCACGCTCTCGTCCCACGTTGGCCAGTGTGATCATCACATCGACATCCTCACCGGGCTGCTTGTACTTAAAGCCAGCATCAATGTCGAGCATGTCGAAGTCCTTTTCAGGCAGCGAACTGACATCGACGATGAGCTGCACGCACAGACAGCCGATGCCACTGATGGAGAAGAGTCCGAGGCCATTGCCGAAATCGCCATAGATATAGAAGCCGCCGTCAACGGGTTCTGCATCGCCATAGCCGCACAGGGCACCCTCTTCGGCAGCGACCATTTCTTCCGTCTCTGTGTAGTCAAAGCCGAAGAAAAGGTATTCTTCGCCCGTAATCTCATACTCTCCGCTATTGAAGAACACGTTGTTCCAACCATTATAGATCTTCTGACGCTGCTCTCTGACAGCCGTGAGCTGACTGTTGGCTCCTATATTATATATAAAGGTGCGCGCGCGACCCAGGTTGAGGCCAGCAGCCAGACGGATGCCCACCACCTTACAGCCGGCATAGGCCGAAAGTTCTTTCGGTGTGAGCACGGCACCAACGGAATAAGTGCCAACCTCACCGAAGGCTCCATTACTGACGGTGATGCTGTCGTCTTCAATATAGCCCAGCAGCCGCTGGTTGGCAGAGAGTCCTTGCGCCTGTGCAGCCAATGAGAGCAGCACCACTATAAGAGACAAGATATGACGCTTTGTATTCATAGCTTCAGTTTTTTAGTTGTTCCGTCTTTTCTTACAACATAGATGCCGGCAGGCAGGTGGTCGGTGCGACGTCCCACATATTGGCCTGAGAGGCTGTAGACAGCATCGGGCTGCAGGTTCTGCAACTGTATGGCGGTCACGCCAGCAGTAGCGTTGATGACATATTCTACCACCTCTGACTGACCGTTCTTGTAGATGGCCACGATGCCCACAGTGTGTTCTCCATTGGAGAGAACGGGAAGCGTGAAAGTCGGAGTGGTGCTTTCGCCCACCTTCACCCCGTCGACCAGGATGTCGAAGCGCACCACGTTGCCGTAGTCGACCATCTCACCCTGTCCGTCGTCGCTACCCACAGTGAAGTCGTCAATCTGAGCCAGGAAGGCATCATAGCTAGTGTAATGGACAGCCAAGCGGACGGTCTGCCCTTCATAGTCGGACAGGTCGGTGTTATAAATAGTCCACTGGGTGCTGGTCAGTTGGTCAACCTTGCTCAGCGGTATGAAATCGGTAGGCAGAGTGCTGCCGTCAGAGAGACAGAACTCCATGGACTCCGGGTACATTTCCGAATAGCCCTTAGCCGTAACACGGAGCGAATATCCCCTGCGTATATCAAACAGCGGCGAAATGAGCCACTTGTCGTTCTTGGCCTGCTGGGACGAGAAGAATACAACGGTCTTGTCACCCGACGGAGCCTGAATGGCGGGATCGGTAGGCAGCATGGCAGGGGTAGTATTCCAAGGATTGAACACCATCGGAGCCAATGGCGTGGGGTTGTTAGCTGTACCCGAGCCGGGGAATGACACGATGTTGGTCAAACCGCCCAAAGCGATAGGATAGACGGGATTCTGATCAAGGTCCAAGCTCTTCCACTCACCAAACGTGCCAGTAGCAAAGTCTGGATATTCCTCAAAACTGTCGCAGAAACTCAGTTCCTGGTTCCAGCGCAGGACGTACTGGCCCTGCTCGTTGGCCGAAGCCGTAATGTTGTAAGGAGCCAGGATGTGGTCAGCCAGCTCGATGTCAAAGGTCTGGTCGCCTGTCACAGTGATGGTCTGCTGATAATGAACGAAAGCCCCTTCTTCCACATTCACAAGATACTGTCCCATGGGCAGCGAAGGCAGCTCGGCCTTACCGTCGGTCAAGGTCAGCACATAGGTATTGGTGGTGGTCATGCTGGTGAGCGACAGCTGCTGTCCGTCGGGCGACAGCTGACTATTGGCCGTGACCTGAAACACCACATGGGCATAGTCGGCCTCAGGCACCTCGACCTGCAGGGTGGCCGTTTCGCTCTCGGCCTGCACGTAGAAAGCCTGAACGCCAACGGTATGCTGTCCGGCAGCAACGCCCTGGATGAGATAGCTATAGGAGTCAGTGGTACCCACTTCCTTGCCGTCGAGCAGGACTCGGAACAGCTCGTATGGATTGGCAGCCGAACGGCGCGAAGCACGAGCCTGCATCTCTTCCTGCAGCTGTCCCACATAGACATCGTCGACCATGAGCATGAACGATCCGTAACGGTTGTAGTCGCTGATGTAGCGTATAGCCAACTTAACCTGCTGCCCTGCGTAGGCCGAAAGGTCATAGACATACTCGCGCCAGCCGGTGTAGTCGGCGGATTCGTAGTTGCCTTTGTCCAGTCGGTGGAAATCCGACTGCAAGGGATTATCGAGCTGAGTGGTGACATAGACCATGAAGCGCTCAGGATAGCGGTCGGCAGCCTTGGCCATGAACGAGAACACATTGTCGGTGCCCACGGTGATGACGGGCGAGATGAGCCAGTCGTCATTGGCATTGCCCGAATTGGTGCGGGTGAAACCCACATACTGCTGTCCGTCGTAAGGACGCAGGATGGGATAATCATACCACCAAGTAGGCTCGACAGTGAGCGGGTTGATAATCTGTGCATACTGCATGACACCACGGTTGGGATAGTTTCCGATGAGCGGTGCAGCAGCTTCCTGGTCGGCATCAATGCCTGTCCACTCACCGAATTTAACTGCGAACGGCTCGTAGCTCTCGAAGTCATCGAAGAAAGCGGGCTTCTCCGTGTTCCACGTCAGCAGGATCTCGTCGGTGCCGTTATACACATTGTGGTTGACGGTGGCCTCAAGGGCGTAAGGAGTGCGTGTCTGTTCGACAAGCGTCACGCCGACCGTCTTCTCTGTCTCGGTCTCCAACACCTCAAATGCCTCAGAGACAGAGACAAAGCCTTCGCGTTCAATGGAGAGCAGATGATGGCCGGGATAGACTTTCACGGCACACTGCCCGGCGGCATCGAGGGAAAGCGAGCCATAGCTGACCTGATAGTCGGTCTGCATGAGCGTCACCTTCTGTCCTTTCAAATTGACACCCTTGATGGCAGTGACCTGAATGGTCAGGTTGGTGCTACGCTGCTGTGCTGCAACAGGCAGGGTTATCAGCAGCAATAGCAAGGAAAGAAACTTAAAGATTCTCATTGTATCTGTAATAACGATAAAAATGAGGTAATGAGCGACTTTCGTCCACCCATTACCTCACCTTTGATTATTTGTTTACTTGCAAATCATGCGACGGGCCTGACCGTTGGCGGGCTTCACGATGTAGAGGCCCTTACCCAGTTGCTGCATGACCTTGTCGGCTCGTCCAGCTGCCACCTTCACACCGTTAATCGTGTAGACAGTGACCTGGTCGCTGGCAACCATCGTGGCATTCTGAATGCCTGCAGGCTCACCCTCACCTACGTGAGTGAAGGTAAGGTCGTCGAAGAAGGCAAACCAGTTGGCGTTGACCGTGGTATGACGCAGAGCCACATAGATGGGCTTGCCTGCGTATGCTGAGAGATCGACCGTGAAGTGGTGCCACTCGTTTTCTCCAAGATAGGACATCTCGGTGGCACTCATCACGCTCTTGAAGTCGTTCTTGTTGGTGTTGCCAGTCTCGCTAACCAGTACCTGAACGCTGTGCAGGTCGTTGTCGCCAACAAACACAGAACCAGTTGTTCCGAGGTTGCGGGCATAGAAGTCGAACGTAGCACCGTCTTTCGGTGTGAGCTGCTTCGAGATGAGCCAGTCGTCGGCAGCCGAGTTGTTGTCGGGAGCGCAAGCTGCAGCAGTACCCGTACCCGAATGAGCCGTCAGGTTAGGATTGCCGTGGACAACCTGCGTGAAGGCATAGCGGCCACCGTCGTTCTCAACGGTCGTCAGGTAATAGTTCGAACGGTAGTTCGTCTGTCCGTCAGCATCAATCTGGGTGAAGTCGGTCTTCCAGTTGTATTCCAGCGGGTTGATTTCAAAAGCATAGTAGAGCACATCCTCGGCTGTAGTCTGTCCCTTCACAGGGAAAGTAGCCTCAAAATCGTTCTCGAAGGTAATGGTCAGCACGTCATCGACCTTCTTCTCAGCCTCCTTGGCTGTGAAGGTGATGTCGAATGCAGCACCCTCACCCTTCTTCAGTTCCTGACCAGTGGCCAAAGAGGTTGTAAAGAAGTCGGTATTGAACTTCACACTCTTCACCTTCAGGTCGTTCTTGCCGTTATTGCGGATGGTAAGCAGATCACCGGAGTTGCTGGCCTTGCCGAAGTTGATCAAGGCTGCATCCCAAGACGCATGGTTGAAAGCAACACCGTCTTCGACGAGGCCATTGATGACCACGTTGTCAAGGGCTGCACCATCATGACCACTTCCATAACTGTTGATCACCCAGCGGAACTGCACCTTCTTACCTGCATACTCGCTCAGGTCGATTGACTCATTGCGCCAGTATTTCTTGCCGTCCTTACCGGCAATGTGATTCTCTGAGAGATAGGAAGCCTGCTTCCACTCGCCATCAGAATAGATTTCGAAGATAACTTCGCTCACGCCATTACCACCAGGCACATTCTCCTTGGTGAGCAGGCCACTCTCGTCAACAATCAGGTCGGCAGGATGCTCGTCACCCCAAACGAAGGAGATGTTCATCAACTTACCACCAGAAGGAAGGATGAACTCAGGCGAGGTAAGCGTGGAACTCAGACCCGAGGCAAGCCAGCCTGCAGCAAGCGAGGCACCATTGCCACCATAGGGGAAGATTTTGTTGGGAGCCCACTTCTGGAATTTATAAGTACCTGTAGTGGTGGAGAGCCAACCCGTCGGAACGGGCTTCTCATCCGTACACTCGTCGAAGTTCTCACTCCACGGGAACTCCATGACAGAAGCATCGGGCTGGGTGGTGAAGCGCCAGGTGCTGGCAGTGGTCGACTCGCCCTTGTCGTTGTAGGCCACGACCTTCCACTTATAGGTAGTCTCATAGTCGGCCTGCGGGATGACGATGGAAAGATCACCCATCACGTCGGCACCGTTGACAAGGTTGTTCACCTCGCTATTGCTGCCCACATAGACCTTATAGCCCTTGGCAAACTGAGCGGGTCCCCACTCCAGTTTGATGTTCTTCGGATAGACTTCAGTAGCGTTATTGGCCGGAGAGACCAGCGTGCAGTTGCCGGGCACGCCGTCAACGCCGTAGACATTGGGCAGCAGCACGCGGTCGAGCGTGAAGTTCGAATGATCGTAGGCGCCCTCATCATCGCTTTCGATGGCAGGATACTTGAAGCGGATAAAGCTCTCATCGCTTCCCTTGGGCAGGTCTACCTCAGCAGTAAGCAGCTGGTTCAGTCCGTTCAAGTAGTCACTCGTCCAAACGTTCTTCCAGGTTTCACCGTTGTCATCACTCATTTCCACGGTGATGTCATATTCGGGAGCGCTGTCACCGTCGTACTGATTATAATAGGTGAAGATGAGCTTGCCGCCTTCGCTCAGGTCGAGACGCGGCGAGCGCAGGGTCGATACGGAGAAGTTGCCGCCACAATAGGCGCTCTGGTCGCCCTCAATAGCCGCAGAAGAACCGGTCCAGCCGTTAGCACGCCAACCGGCAGGGGGGAAGTAGCCATTGAAGCTCTCCAGCACGTAGCCATCGGGCACGAGCTGCTTGTCAGCAGTGAAGGCAATCTTCACGTCGCCGCCAGTCGTATGGATAACAGCATCGCCACTGGCTACCGATGTCATCGAAGCTTCATAGGCCAGACGGAAGTCAACATGATCGTAGGCTCTCAGGTCAACAGCATCGGCATTCAGCGTGGTGCTGATACCCTGCGGCAGGTCAAAGCCCGTAATCTTCAGGCCGTTCTTACCCACATTGGTCAGGGTGATGAGTTCACTGTAGACTTTCTCACCAATATAGACATCCTCAAAGTTGTAGCGATCGAGCGTTACAGCAGCTACCGGACCAATAGCCGGGGTGAACTTCTTCACCGTGATGTCGTCTATCCAGGCAATGTTAGCGATGGGCTGCATCATCTTGAAGACGAAGGCCAGCTTCACCTTCGAACCCTTGAAGTCGCTCAGGTCGATCTTCGAAGTGTGGAGATCCCATGTATCGATGGGGAACACGGTGACACCGCTCTCACGCAGCATCTGCTCGTTCTGAATGGAGAACACAGTCTCGGCACTTCCAAGGTTATCGCCCTCGACCACACGCACCTGAAGATCATAGCGCGAGTTGTCGCGGTTGTTCATGGGGCTGACCTTCCAGGAGAACTGCAGCTGATAGGTATCGTCAAGGTTCAGCTCGGGCGAAAGCAGGATTTCTTCACGCGGACCTGCACCCTCGGGGTTGTTGCCACCAGTGGGAGCATCACAGGCTGCACAGCCTGCACCGCTGATAGTCGAACCCGACTGCGACTCGGGGTCGCTGTAGTAGTTGAACCAGTTGAACTTCCACTCCGTTCCCTTATAGGAGCTGACAACGGTCCATCCTTCGCCACGGGTAAGCGGCGTCGACTGCGACTTGGTAGCCCCAGTCTCAAAGTCTTCTTCCAGAATGGTCTGTGCCTGCAAGGCTACCACTGAAAGAAGCGCACATAACATGATGTAGATTTTTTTCATACAGATACTTAATATAATATATTTATAATTTGGCCGCAAAAGTAAGAAAAAAGATTCAATCCTGCAACAAAAGAATATAAAAAACCATTAAATTAGTAGTTTGACGTTTTCAGACAGTCATCTTAAAGTTAGACCTGCCACATACAAAAAGTAGAGAGAAGGTTTGCTTGTTTCGTTTTTTTTCAGTTACTTTGCAGTTGATTTCATGAAGAAAGCCCTATTGTGGGCGGTGCTCGTACTGCTGAGCCCGTTCCTTCTCTTCGCAATACTGACTGCCCTACTCTATCTGCCGCCCGTGCAGAACTGGGCAGTAGACAAGGTGGCAGAGATTGCCTCCGAAGAGACAGGTATGCAAATCACAGTAGGCCACGTAGACCTGAAATTCCCGCTCGATCTCTCTGTCGACGACGTTTTGGTAACAAGACCTGTCTCCCCCCCCGACACCATTGCCTGCATCAGTCGCGCTGTCGTCGACGTACAGCTACTGCCCCTGCTCCAAAAGCAGGTGGTTGTCGACGAGCTGACCCTGGAACAGGCCCGCATCAACACTTTCGACTTTATCTCCGATTTGCAGATAAGCGGCTTTGTGGGCCGTCTTACTGTGGCTTCACATGGCATTGACTTAGGCAATGGCACCGTACAGCTGAACGGAGCACAGCTAAGCGATGCCGACGTGCTGGTGGTGCTGAGCGACACAGCTGCCGTCGACACAACCACCTCGGAAGTGCCCTGGCTTATCAATATAGACAGTCTCAACATTCTGCGTTCAAGAGTCGAAGTCCACATGCCGGGCGATACCATGCAGGTAACGGCCACCATGGGACGGCTCAGTGCCTCCGAAGGCAAGGTAGACCTGCTGAACAGCATCTACTCCGTGCGCTCACTGGACTGGCAGGACGGCACCCTGACTTATGACCAGACACGCGAACCGCGCATACTGCAGGGGCTGGACTACAACCATCTGGCACTTTCAAAGGTGAACATCGGGCTGGACTCGGTTTATTATAGTGACCCCAACCTGTCGGTGAAGGTGCGCAACGCGGCACTGAAAGAGCAGAGCGGACTGGAAATCACACGTCTTTCAGGCGGTGTACTTCTCGACTCGACGGGCATACGCCTGCCCAATATGCTACTTTCCACACCTTATTCTAATATACGTACACGCGTGGAGATGGACTTCGACGCATTCGATGATGTCAATCCCGGACAGCTGCATGCTGATATTCAGGCATCTATAGGCAAACAGGACCTGCTACTGTTCATGGCCGACGCACCCGAACGACTGCGGACGAAATGGCCGGAATGGCCGCTGAGCATCGAAGGCAGCATCGACGGCAACCTGAAAGAGGCCAGCATTGACCATCTGGACATCACGCTACCCACCGCCTTCCACCTCAATGCTACGGGCACAGTAGGCAACCTGCTGGACACCGACCGTCTGAAAACCCAGTTAGACCTGCAAGCCGAAGCCTACAGTCTGGACTTTGCCACAGCCCTGCTGCCACCTGAAGCCGCCAATGGATTGCGACTGGCTAAGAGCCTGCGACTAAAAGGCAACGTCGATGTCGACGGCCAACGCTATAAGGCCGACCTCACCGCCAACCAGGACGACGGGACTGTGAAGGCACGGGGATGGCTGAACGCACGCAACATGAGCTATGAGGCCGACGTGGACGTACGTAACCTGAACCTGCACCACCTCATGCCCGACATCGAACTTTATGAGCTGACAGCTCAGGCAAAGGCCAAAGGCCAGGGCACAGACTTCTTCAGCCCAGCCTGCCAGCTCGACGCCACGGCCAACATCAGCCACCTGCGCTACGGGCAGCTGCCCATTGACAGCATCCAGGCCACAGCCCTGCTAACCAATGGCCACGCTCTCGTCACAGCCAAGGGCCACAACCGCCTGTTCGACGGTACTATAACGGCCGATGCCCTGCTGGGCACCAACAACCTGAGAACCACTTTCGGTGCCGACCTTCGACGCGTAGACCTACAGGCCCTGCAAGTGGCCGATAAGCCGCTGGAAATAGGGCTTTGCGGTCACCTCGACGTAAACAGCAACCTGAACGACCGCCATCTGGTGTCGGGCCTCATCGGCGAAATCTACATCGACGACTCACTCCGCATCTACCGTCCCGAAGATGTGGGAATCACCATGCGCACCCAGCCTGACACCACCCTGCTGCGCATGCAGAGCGGCAACCTGATTGTGAAGGTCGACGGCAGCGGCGGCTACAAGCCCCTGTTCAGCCAGCTGTCAGCCCTTGCCGACACGCTGACGGCACAGTATAAGAACCGCATCATCGACCAGCCGACACTGAAAAGGATGCTGCCCACCATGCGTCTCTACGTGACAAGCGGGCAGGAGAACCCGTTGGCCAACATGCTCCGCGCATCGGCCAACACCTATTTCAAGGACTTACTCATCGATGTGACCACATCGGCAGAACAGGGTGTGAACGGCCATGCCCATATCTATGCCCTCAATGCTGACTCCACACGTATCGACACCATCACGCTGAACCTGAAGGATAGCGACCACGGACTGACCTTCCAAGCCGTGGTGGCCAACAACAAGCGCAACCCGCAGTTCGTCTTCCGCGCACTGGCCGACGGTCATTTATACGAACGCGGAGCCAGGGTGGGTGTACGTTTCTTCGACGAACACGGACGCATGGGTCTGCGACTCGGTGCTACGGCAGCTATGGAACCGAACGGCATCAGCTTCCATCTGATGCCCAGCCGCCCCACCATCGGCTACAAGGAGTTCCAACTGAACGACGATAACTTCCTGCTCATCCGCGACGACCTGAAGCTACAGGCCAAGGTCGACCTGATAGCCGACGACGGTACAGGCGTGAAGATCTATTCCGAAGACCAGGACTCCACCCTGCTGCAAGACCTGACCGTCAGCCTGCACCGCTTCGACCTGGAGAAAGTCACCTCCGTGCTGCCCTACATGCTGCCCCGCATCAGCGGCATACTCGACGGCGACTATCACCTCATGATGAACCAGCAGAAGCAGATCTCAGTGGCCAGCGACATGCAGGTGAAGAGCCTCACCTATGAAGGCAACCCCATCGGCAACCTGAGCTCGGAGTTCGTCTACCTGCAGCGAGAGGACGACACCCACGCCGTGGAAGGCGTGCTGATGCTCGACAACAAGCGGGTGGCCGTACTACAAGGAGAATACGTAAACCGTGGCAGCGGCTATCTTGATGCTAACCTGGCACTGGAACGGTTCCCGCTGAGCATGGTCAACGGCTTTGTACCCGACCAACTCATCGGCCTCGAAGGACTGGCCGAAGGTGAACTGGCCGTGAAAGGTTCGATGAAGACACCGAAGGTCGACGGTGAAGTGATGCTCGACTCGGCTTTCCTCATCAGCAAGCCCTACGGCGTAAGGCTACGTTTCGACAACGACCCCGTGCGCATCGTCAACTCACAACTGCTGCTTGAGAACTTCACCATGTATGCCTTCAACGACAACCCGCTGAACATCATGGGCAACATCGACTTCCACAATACCGACCGCATCACCCTTGACATGCGCATGAGAGCCCAGAACTACCAGCTCATCAACTCCAAACAGACCAAGGAGTCGGTGGCTTTCGGCAAGGCTTTTGTGAACTTCTACGCCAGGATGAACGGACGGCTAGACCAGTTGCACATGCGCGGAAGGCTCGATGTGCTGGGCACCACCGACCTGACCTACCTGCTGTTAGACTCACCACTGTCGACCGACAATCAGATGGACGAGCTGGTGAAGTTCACCGACTTCACCGACTCCACACAGACAGTGGTTACCAAGCCCACGCCTGAAGGACTGGATGTCGACATGACCATCTCGGTAGACCAGGGGGCACACGTGCTTTGTGGTCTGAACGTTGACCAGAGCAACTACGTAGACCTCTTTGGCGGAGGCGACCTGCGCATGCGCTACAACAACAGCGGCATCACCCTGACGGGACGATATACCGTACAAAGCGGCGATATGAAATACTCAATGCCCATCATCCCACTGAAGACCTTCAATATCCAGGACGGCAGCTACGTGGAGTTCACAGGCGACCCGATGAACCCCACACTGAACATCACTGCCACCGAACGCACCAAGGCCAGCGTCTCAGTCGAAGGACAGTCGGGACGCAGCGTGGCCTTCGACTGTGGCGTGGTCATCACCAAGACGCTTCAAGACATGGGTCTGAACTTCATCATCTCAGCTCCAGAGGACATGTCGGTGCAGAACGACCTGAACTCGATGACCGCTGAACAACGTGGAAAACTGGCCGTGACAATGCTCACCACCGGCATGTACCTGGCTGATGGGAACACCAGCGGTTTCTCCATGAACTCAGCCCTTAGCTCGTTCCTGCAAAGCGAGATCAACAACATCACAGGCAACGCCCTGAAGACGCTTGACCTGAGCATCGGCATCGACAACACCACCGATGCCAGCGGCTCCATGCACACCGACTATTCGTTCAAGTTTGCCAAGCGTTTCTGGAACAACCGCCTGAAAGTGCAGATTGGCGGCAAGGTATCGTCGGGTGCTGACCTACAGGCTGGACAGAAGCAGTCCTTCTTCGACAATGTGACGATGGAATACCGTCTCTCCCCCACCTCCAACCAATACGTGAAACTGTTCTACAACCAGAATGTCTACGACTGGCTGGAAGGCTACACCAGCGAGTATGGCGGTGGTTACATCTGGAAGCGCAAGCTCGACAAGTTCTGGGACATTCTCAAAATCTGGAGCAGCGAGAAGCAGCCCACCGCCCCCACTCGGCCAACCAACGACTCGATGATGCCGAGGCGCATGACTAACGATTCAATCCAAGCAAGACCATGAAGCGGATCATCACATATTTCCTAATGCCGTTGCTGTTGGCTGCCTGTTCCACCACCAAGAACATTCCCGACGACGACCAGCTGTTCGTGGGCCTGACAAAGATAGAATACAAGGACTACGACCCAAGCGACCACTTCACGGCCACACAGGAAGAGATCGAGGCTGCACTGGCCACCGCCCCCAATGGTGCCCTGTTCGGTTCAAGCTACTACCGCACTCCGTTCCCCTACGGACTGTGGGTTTGGAACTATGCCAACGGCTCGTCGGGCAAGTTCAAGCAGTGGCTGAACCGCTCGTTCGGCAAGCCGCCAGTGCTCATGAGCCAGGTCAATCCGGCCCTGCGTGCCTCGGTGGCAAGGTCAGTACTTCAGAAGAACGGCTACCTGCATGGCGACGTAACCTACACCGAAGTACCGCAGAAGAATCCCAAGAAAGCAAAGATAGGCTACACCGTACGGCTCGACACGCTCTTCACGGTCGACACCATGCAGTATGTGGGCTTCCCTCCGGCCATGCAGACACTCATTGACTCCACCCGCAATGATGCACAGATAGTCAATGGCTCACCCTTTGCCGTGTCCTACTTAGACGGTGAGCGCAACCGCGTCACCCATCTGATGCGCAACAACGGCTATTATTACTATACTTCGGGCTATGCCTCCTACCTGGCCGACACGTTCCAGACTGCCAACAAGGCAATGCTACGCCTGCAGATGGCCGACTCACTGCCAGCCGAAGCCCTGCACAAATGGTACATCGGCAACATGAGCATCAGCCTCAGGAGAAACATGCGCGAACAGCTAACCGACTCTACCGAACGACGTTTCCTCAAGGTGCTCTATGGCGGCAAGCGACCACCACTGCGACCGCGAGTCATTCTGCGTGACATGAAGCTGCGCCCCCGTCAGGCCTACAGCTACGACAACTACGTGCAATCCATGCAGAAGGTGAACTCCTCAGGCGTGTTCAGCCAGACCGATTTCCAGTTCACCCCACGTCCCGGCACCGACACACTCGACATGCACCTGAACTGCATCTTCGACAAACCCTACGATGTCTACTTCGAGACCAGTCTCATCAACCGCACCATCGGCCGTCTGGGGCCTGAAGCCAAGATAGGCTTCACGCGGCGCAACCTGTTCCGGGGAGGCGAGAAGCTCGATGTCAACCTGCACGGTTCCTACGAATGGGACATCAAAGGCAACGGTTCTTCATACAACTCCTACCAGTACGGTGCCGACGTTGCCATCGAGTTTCCGCGCATCATCGCACCCTTCGTAGGAGAGAGCAACACCCCCCGACGGAATAAAGACGGCACCGTCAAGCGTCCGCGACGTTTCTTCTCCACACCCTGGACCATTGCCAAGGTCAGCACCGACATCGTGCAGCGCCCGGACTACTACAAGATGTACGTCGTCAGTGGCGAGTGGACCTACCGCTGGCAGACCTCCGAACAGAGCCAGCATGAGTTCTCACCACTCACGTTGCAGTATCAATTCAAGAGCTCGATGACAGACAAGTTCAGGGATATTGTCGGCAAGAACCCCTACCTGCTGTCGTCGATGAACGACTATTTCATCCCGAAGATGCGCTATGCCTATGTCTACAACAGTCCCTCCAACCTGCGCAACCCCATTCGCTGGGAAGGCAGCATTGAAGAGGCTGGCAATGTGACCGCACTCTGGGACCTGATAGGAGGCCACCGCTGGAACGAGAAGGACAAGACACTCTTCAAGACACCCTACTCGCAGTTCATGAAGTTCGAGACCAGCCTGACAAAGACCTGGCAGCTCGACACACGCACACGTCTTGTGGGCCATACGGCAGCGGGTATTCTGTGGTGGTTCGGCAACAGCAGCGACTTCCCCTACTGCGAAGGCTTCTATGTGGGCGGTGCCAACAGCATACGTGCCTATCCCGTGCGAAGCATCGGCCCGGCCGACTGTCCCAACCTGGGCGACCAGCAGCTCTCCTACCTGATGCAGACAGGCAACTCAAGATTCGAGGCCAACCTAGAGCTGCGCCGCCAGCTTTTCGGCAATCTCCACGGAGCCATCTTCCTTGATGCCGGCAACATCTGGAGCACCCGCAGCTGGCTCATCGACATCGAAGACTATGAGGCCACCTACGGTCCCACCGACGAGACCACCAAGGCACAGATAGACCTGTGGAACTCCATCTTCAGCGACACAAAGTTCTATCCACATAAGTTCTTCAAACAACTGGCCACCGGCACCGGCATCGGCCTGCGCTACGACCTGGAGTTCCTGGTCATCCGCGTTGACTGGGGCTTCGGTCTCCATGTGCCCTACGAAACGGGAAAGTCGGGCTATTTCAACATCAAGCGTTTCAGGGACATGCACACCCTGCACATCGCTATAGGCTATCCTTTCTAAGCGTATGAAACTATCTCCTTTTATCTGCCAACTGCTCGCCACGCAATGCGGCCGTGACCTACGCTATTCGGCCGACTGCGATTTCCTTGCCCTCGACATTGAGTCGAAGACGGGCGAACACATCGGTGTGAACACCATGAAACGCCTGTTGGGCTTCATCAACGATGAACGTTCGCCACGCATGTCGACCCTCGACGTCATTGCCCGTTACTTAGGTTATGAACATTGGGAAGCCCTACGGCTGAGCGATGAGAACTGTAGCAATTCGGTCTTCGACGACCGCGCTGAACTCCTGGCCAGCAGTCTTGTTGTTGGGCAGCAAGTCGCCATCAGCTATCCGCCCAACCGCCGTCTGACCATTGAATACACTGGCGACAACCACTTCCAGGTCGTCCAAAGCGAGCACAGCAAACTGCTTGCAGGCGACCTGTTGACACTGACACACATTGTCAAAGGCTATCCCCTGTTGGTCAGCGACGTGACAAGAGACGGCCTGAGCCTCGGTTCCTTCACAGCAGGCAAGTCACAAGGCATCGATTTCGAATTAATACATGAGTAGCACGTCATCGTTTTCCCATCAGCAAGCGTCCTTTCCCGATGCCGAACTGTTGCCCATAGGAGGTTCCACCTGTCTGTGCTACCGCGTTCGGCTCTACGGCAAGCTGCACTTCCTGAAACGGCTGAAGCCTCAGCTGCGCACCAACCCGCGCTACGTAGCCGCCCTGCAAAAGGAGTTCGAGACGGGCTACCCGCTGGAGCATCCCCACCTGGTGCGCTATGCCGCCAAAACGGAAGACGGCATACTGATGGACTACGTCGACGGAGAGACACTCGACCAGTTCGCCAACAGCCACCCCGACTATTTCCGCAACCACAAGAACGCCAACCGTTTTCTGCGGCAGTTGCTCGACGTGGTGGGCTATCTGCACCAGCATCAGATTGTACACCTCGACCTGAAGCCCCAGAACATCCTCATTACCCGCATCGGCCACGACGTTAAGCTCATCGACCTGGGCTACTGCTACACCGACACTTATAACGACACCACGGGCCGTACCGACAAATATGCCGCCCCCGAACAGCTCAACGAATCGGCAAAGGTAGATGCCCGCACCGACATCTACGCCATTGGCCGCATCCTGCAAACGCTGCCCTGCGCCCATTATTATAAAAAGGTGATACAGCGTTGTACGGCTAAAGAGATGGAGTCGCGATATGCCTCTGCCGACGAGATACTACAGTCGATGCACAGCAGATGGCCGTGGTGGACAGCAGCTTTGGCAGTCATGTTCATTGCCGCTTTAGTCATTTATTATGTGTTGCATCTTTCCTCTGATGTGACCGAGGCCACAGCAACCTATCCGCAAGAAAGCACTCAGCATTCTCAATCCGACAGCCTTACGAGCAGAGAATCCCCCACTGCAATTCCAGAAGCCGTCACTTCATCGCCCGAAATAAAAAAACCGCAGATAAAAACTGAACAAAGTACGCAAACAGTAGATGCCCCCTCGGAGGTTCCAACGGAGCCTTCCGTTACCACACAAACAGAGGACACCTTGGCATTGCGTCGCGAACTACAAAGCATTGCACAGCCAATCTTTGACAGGATGCTGGCCACCTATCGCGACAGTTCTTACAAGGCTGCGAGTAAGCGTGTAGACGAACTCTTCACCGACTTTCGCGAAGCCATTATGGAGCGCTACCATCCGTTGTGGTGGGAGCGTTATCGGCAAAAGAACACCATATCTGAACGCACATTCTATCGGGAATGTGCCGAGACATGGCTTTACTATATCAACAACCTGTATTATCAAATGCTACGGAACGACGGAAATACAGAATATAACGGAAAACAATATCACTATTACGATAGCCAAAAGAAAAACTACTGGCAATAGCTTTCCAAGTGGACGAAATGGATGATTGTTTTTCCAAAGGAAGTACTTACCTTTGTGCTCGTTATTTTTAAGTCTAACTAAAAAACAGTAACGACATGAAAAAGTATTTCTCCATCTTGGCTGCCATCGGCTGCACCGCACTCTTCACCTCCTGTAGCACCATGAGCTACATCAACACCGATGTCCTGAAGCAGAACTACGAAAAGAAGATTCATCACACCTCGTTCATCAGCAAGGCACTCTTCAAGACCGACAAGAAGAAAAAGGACACCTACGACAACGTGAAAGTGTTCTTAAACGAGAACGAAGTGAACCGAGAGTTTGAAGTCACCGCCTACGGTGCCTATCGACCAGTGATCATCCCCCTCATACGTTCCGAGCGTCCCCGCCTTGAGAAGAACCTTCTCTGGAAAGGAGCCCGCAAGGCCCGCAAGCTAAAGGCCGACGCTATCATCATCGACGACAAGAACAGTTTCCGCGTCATCAAGTTCAAATAATCCAAGAATTTTCATCGTTTGAAAAAAAAGTCGCTCACAAATTTGCGTTTCTACGAAAATCTTCTTATATTTGCAACGTCGCAACAGAATTGCGGCAAAGACATAA
>JAEEGG010012814.1_pt1 | contig 18017 bp, 21 predicted proteins | sample 9134161 | NCBI WGS metagenome assembly JAEEGG01 (sample SAMN16246543, study PRJNA631951) | gut metagenome | biome: gut microbiome; feature: rumen; material: CR-attached | host: Bos | place: Iran: Karaj | collected 2018-10 | reverse complement strand
TGGCATCCTATGTTTGTCCTGATTTGTCTTTGGATGATGTTAAAAACCTGATCCGCAGTTTCAAGACCGTCAAGGATTTCCAGTATGGCATCATGCACAAGGTGAATGAGCAGATTATCCATAACAGTATCACGGAATTCACATTCGAAGGTTCCGACAAATTGCAGAAGAATACGCCGTATTTGTTTGTCAGCAATCACCGTGACATCATGCTCGACGCCTCTTTGTTGCAGAATGCCCTGGTCGATTCGGGCTTTGAGACGACACAGATCACCTTCGGCGCCAATCTGATGATGAATCCGCTGGTGGTCGATATCGGCAAGTCCAATAAGATGTTCCGTGTTGAGCGCCCAGGTGGTAGCATCAAAGACTTTTACAAAAGCTCCCTGCATCTGTCCAATTACATGCGACATGTCATCAAGGAAGAACGCGAGTCTATCTGGATTGCACAACGTAATGGCAGGACTAAGGATGGCAATGACCAGACGGACCAAGGCATCATCAAGATGTTCTGTATGAGCAAGCCCGAGAATAAGATTGGGGCGCTTAGCGAACTGAATATTGTGCCTGTCGCTGTATCCTACGAGTGGGAGTCATGCGACATTCTGAAGGCCCTGGAGCTTTATGCCAGTCAGAATGTGAAATATATCAAGAAGCCCGGCGAAGACCTGAACAGCATCCTGACAGGTATTCTCAAGCCCAAGGGACGCGTCCATTTCCAGCTCTGCGAGTTGGTGACCGAAGGCGATCTGATCGAGTTCAATAACTGTACGAACAACGAGTACCACAAGCAGGTAGCCCAGTTGATAGACAAAAGGATTCTCCGAGCCTATAAGTTATGGCCGAACAACTACATCGCCCATGATTTGCTATATGGCCAGCGAAGGTTCGCCAACAAATATACCCGTGAAGAAAAAGAAGCCTTTATGGACCGCCTGTCCAAATTAGAACGCTTCGAAAGCGATGTCGATACCCTAAAAGACATCTTCCTGGGCATTTATGCCAATCCAGTCTCCAATAAGCTGAAGTTATAGATTTACATAAAAGTCAGATAATAGCAAATCCCCATCAGAATAAATCTGGTGGGGATTTCTTTATTCTATTTTTTTGACGAAGAATCCTTAGTCTCTTTTCTCAATCTTATACCCCAGGGCTATAAGAAGTCTGAGAGTATCGAAAGCCATCACACGATCATACTGCCGCTCCGAATCTGGCAGTTCTGCATATGGTACCATATCTGGAGTCTGCAAATTTTCATCATCTCTAACAGGACCATAAGTCCACCCTTCACTCTGACGTTCCCATGCCCATGTGTCATGCGCATTCTCCGCAATTGCCTCACACAGTTCATCCATGAAGTCTGGCAACTCTACGTGTTTCAAATCGAGAAACTTTGGGTTATAAGTCTCGTCTTTTTCGAATGCCGTTGTACATTCTCCTTGGGCATCTTTCCATGACTCCAAATAATCTGTAGTTAAATACTCTTCTTCTTGGTTCGTAAAAGGATTATAAAGTACCACATGTTTTTGATCTTCAGACACGTCCAACAAAACCGTTGCGACTGAAACCGCGTCATTACTCTTGAACAATGAACTTACAACAGAAGGAACAACAATGCCTCCCTTCTTAAAAGTCTTGAATATCGTTAAAGGATTGGCCACTCTTCTTTGATAAAAGCGTAAGCCGGAGTTTTCAAAATCATCCTCCATAATACCTCTCTTGTGCAATGCATATCTCACACAATTAGCATAGTACTTAATGTCATTCATAATTATTCGTTTACTAATTATTCGATTTCAATTCCTTCTCCTTTTGTAATTCTAGTTCCTCCTGTAGTATTTCCAGTTCTTTCATCTGAAATTGCTCATATTCTTCCTGAGTCAGGTCTAACGGAGTTCCATTCGGAAAACTTGTCCATTTCTTTGCCATATCAAAATGAACCTTCCTTGCTGATTTTGGGAATAGAGATAAGGAGCCCAGATAGCCGTAGTAGAATCCGTTCAGATAGTGCTGATAGGCACTGATACTTGTTGATAATGCATCGAGATCTATTTGAGAGTATGTTTCTTTACGAACTACATCTTTTACTTGCAGATTTAGTTTGTCCATATCATCCAGCATCGACTCATAATAGGTTGAAAAAGCATTCAACTCCTCTTTCTCTGTTTTATAATAAGCCAATACGTAATTTTCGATGCTGTTGAATTGAAATTCTGGAGTTGGTGATGCTTTACGAAATGTAGCAAGATTCCTTTCACTCTCAGCTACAACCTTCAGAAGATCCTTTTCTGCCTGAGTCTTCGTTTGCGGCTCCGTAGTATTAGATAAAGCAGCAAGTTTCTCTTTCATCTCTTTACAATCTTTCCCCAGATTATCCATGATATCCATACTACATGTAAGTTGAGTCGCTACACTTTTACACGTCACTCCTGCAATGTGACTTATGACTCCCAGACCAATTCCCAAAAGGACAAGAATTGCACATAAGACTATCAAGACTTTCCCCAACCATTGACGAATAGGTCTCTTCGCCTTGCTTTTCAGATAACCTTGCATGCGTTCGATTGCCATGTCAAAGTACTCGTGGCGAACGGCTGTAATGGCTTGGTAGTTTGATAAATCTTCCAACCCTTCAGGCATTTCTTGAGGCCATGAAAAACCATCAAGCATGATAGGCACAATATTCTTTTGGTTCTCTATTGCACACAGAGTTTCTCTTCTGACCCAGTCCTCCGGATCTTGACATCTGAGTAAGGCTTTTTGAGGAAGGACTAGAATAAAATCCTTACAGCCCTTAATCACCTCAAGAAGTTGCTCGTTAAACTTACCGGCTGTCAAGGTGTCCACATCGAAGAACACCTTGTAGCCAGCATGTCTTAATTTTACAGCTATCAGATTTGCTGTATCATAAGCCGACCTGCGATAACTGATAAAGATATCATATTTCTCTTTGCTCATTTTAACCAAAGATAGTCTAATTCATTATGGCATGTCCGATATATGATTTCCAGTCGCCTACACAATCAAAATCCAAGACTTTAGATCCATTTTGATATTTGATGATCATTTCGCCTTCATAAAAGCCATCACTCTTTGATCCATTAATATAGCTTCCTCCATAGGTGTAGTATGACCCATTTTCTATGGTATATGTGCCAACGCCCCAATCGGAATCGATAGGATCCCATGTATGCACAGCATAATTAAATATTACATATTGTTTATCTGAAACGTAAAGGCGAAGGTATTTCCAATTTGCACCAGTTGTACTGGAGGAATATGATACATCCATAGTTGCACTAGTAAGCTTATAGAATTCACCTTCCACACATATATAATTGGTATAGGGCGAACTGGCTGTTGAGAATGTTGCCCTTAGCGGATCTCTCCTCTTCCCATCTTTCGTATAAGGAATCAAGGTAAAAGTGTATTCCTTACCTGGTTTCAGTTCTTCATAAGTATAAGTTTTTTCCTCCCAACATTTCGATTTCTCACTAATATTCGTACCCTTTCCACAGTAGAAATAATCGACATCAGAAGAGACTTCAAATTTAATTTTCAAGGAAACTCCATTCCTACTTACAAGGCTTATCTTTCCATAAGTATTTTTTTCTTCTTTCGTCGAGTTTGATGAAGTTATGTCATCCTCATATGACGGTTCGAATATATCATCATCATCAGGATCATTAGGACACCCAGCGAATAATACACTCACAGCGCAAAATAGTATAATTTTGCAAAAAGACTTTATATTACTCATAACTATTGTATTAATTATTTACTATATACTAGACGAACAGTTATATAGTCACCATTAAAAGCGCCTTTTTCATTTACTTTACTTGTAGGATACACTTTCCCTGTAACTATACCTTTCTTAAAACTCGACGGTGTACATTCCGATGCCGGATCATTCCAACACCCTCCATAAAAGTCTCCATCAGGATTACACTCTCTATCTAATTCGCTTTTACCATCTACTGGATTAGTCTCGGTATCATTAAAACATAGTTCTGCAAAATTGCCTGACATGTCATAAAGTCCCAATTCATTAGGATTCTTTTTAGCTACTTCATGCGGTTTATTACTGCTATTGCTGCTATACCAAGCAACATCATCAATTAAATTACTTCCACAATAAGAATATCCAGAACTCTTTTTCCCACCTTTTGCTGCATATTTCCATTCATCTCTTGTAGGTAGACGCCAAGGAAGTCCTGTTTTTTCTCTTAAATTAGATAACATTGTGTACATTTCAAGTTCAGATATGATATTGTTATGGTTTTTATCTAACTGAAAATCAACACCCTCAATTACGAAGTTATGGTCCCCTGGTAGCATTTCGGTCTGCATAATATAGAAATCACCCATAGATCCACCATCCACAAGAACTGTTTTAAAACTCTTTCCATCTATACTATAGGAAATAGAGCCTCTACCAGAAGTATCACCACTATTATTGTTTCCACCTGTATTATCACCATTTGTAATGCCACCACTAGGATTATCAATAGGAGTCGGAGAATTTGGCTTCAGATCATCGCCATCATCGCCACCAGGACATGCCGTAAACAACATGCATAACGAACTCAAAGCAACTATGCCTAACAAACTTTTTAATTTATTCATACTTTAAATATTTAAAATGTATAAAGATATCTTATTAAAGATCAGCCGATATTTTATAAAATATGAAAGTGACACACTCTGAACATGTTAAGTTCAATTTATATTTATAAAGCGCCATAACGCTTTCCTGTACCTGAACACCATTTACATTTCCCGTTATGGTTAGGGCATACTCCACATAGTGTATTTCTCATGTGGTCTTGTATACCTGTTCCATTACAAGAGCTACATCTACCGCTCCCCATACAAAGTTTGCAGTCTTTATAACCATATTCAATTTTATGGGAATTATTTGAATTGGAAGAACTCCTTGATGAAGAAGAGGAAGAAGATGAACTTGATGAGCTGGATGAAGAGTTGTCTACGACCACAGGCACAATACCATGTTGCACATTGTAGGCAGCTTGTGCTTCTATTTGTGCCTTAACTTGTTGCGCCTGCTTTGCACTTTCCACCATATCATTAACAGCTTGTTGTTGTATCATCTGAGCTCCTTGTTGGATTGCCTGGGTATTAAGTGGAGGACAATAGACAGGACCTATATAATAGCCACCCGTCAGAGTCTGCCCTCCCATTCCGTAACCACCATAACCATATCCGCCCATACCTTGAGCCATACCCTGCCAAAATGTGCTGCTACATGATGTTAGCATAACAATGCAAACAGCACTTAGAAACAAAATCTTCTTCATATTCTCAATAATTTTAACTATTAATTAGTAGTTTCACAATTTGCTTCAATAATATAATCCTTAATTAGGTTGCTTTTCTACTTCATATAATACAGATGTACCATCATTATAGATTTCTTTTATAAATATCTTTGTATCATCTTTAGAATTTGATAATATTAGACATGTTCTTTCCTCTTCATTTATGTATTTAATACGATCATCATATATTTTCACCTTTTTAATAATATAATCCATTGTTATACTACCATACTCTTTATCTTCATAACCTAGGATGATAAATAAACAATCGTTCTTTTTTGACACTAAGACCAAACCTCCTTCTGCGTCTGCAGATATAACTTTCATGGTTTTAGTGTCATACACTTTCAGAATGTTATACGTTGCATCTTTAAGAGGCTTTACTTTTGCATTACTTTTATTTTTAGCTAAGTTAATCACTTGTTGTGCCGTCATCGAATTACAGAACAAAAGGCATAGAAAGATAAATAAATACTTATTCATAAACAGAAATACTTAAAAATAATAATAATAGTTGTTGTTAAGAGACTTAATTTTTACAGATTGAAAACACTACACTTCAGCGTCAAGGAGACATTGGGGCAGTACCCTTATATTGTCATTTATTAGCTATTTCCTTAGGGGTATATGTAAATGTCTCTGTTCCACCAGTAACATATTTGTTACTTTTTTGGTTATAATAATGTCTGACACATTCAACTGTTATGGTTTTCATTGTTGAAGTGATATATAACATTGCACCGAAATCTTGTTTATTATCATTAAAAATAAAACTATAGAAATACTTCATTGATTTCCCGTTGATTGTTTCATTTGATATATATGAATTATTCAGTTGTTGACCTGTTTTGTTTGTAACTGTCCCATCAGGTGTCCTTACACAGACCCCGAACTCATTTATTCCATAACTATAATGTCCTTTTGACACTCCATAGCGCAAAAAAATCTGATGCGTATATTTACCATTACTGTATAGTGAGGGCCATGAATTATCAAGGGCTACATAGTTTGTCAATTCATCATCATTATTTGTGCCTCCACCTGTATTATCAACTGGAATCGGAGGATTTGGCTGAGGATCATCGCTATCATCGCCACCAGGACACGCCGTAAACAACATGCAAAGTAAGCAAAGGATAGTACTGTTTAAAATTGTTATTGTCCTTTTCATATGTTGTCTTATTAAAATGGAAAACATCTTATTATTTTATCTTTTTGTATATACGAGACCGCTATATCGACCACCTGTCAGTGTTGAATTAGACTCATTATACACATAATCAACTTCTGGATCATAATCAGTATCAACAGTTCCATCACTATAATCTATGTATACATATTGTCCATAGGTTTTGATTTTGTTACCGCTACAACTCCAGGTAAACTCACCTGTCATTTCGGCATCAGACTTTCTGTACTTTCCTTGATATTCAGAATAAAGATCACCCGTTCCATCTGAATAGAAAGTAACTGTACAGTACCTATTGATAGAAGTATCACTAGCATACCATGTTCCAATGACCTTTTGAGCAATCGGGCTGTCCAAACCATTGTCATCATCTTTACTACAAGAAACAAGACCAATACTCATTACAGCAACCAACATGATTGCCCAAACATTACATTTATTAATTGCTTTCATAAAATCATACTTTAAAACAAATGATTATACTTAAATTATTTTATCCGATTGTTAGATAACGATAGATTTATCTATCTAAATATATCTATATAATAGCCAGACAGTCATTAATAGATTGAACACATAATCAAATTATCGTGTTAGATGTAACAATCTATATGTCGAGCCCCAATTGTGCGTAAAAGCCTTCCTTCTTCTCATCTTTACCAAATTTCCACTTTGGAGCCCAAAGATGATAACCAGCAGAAATCATTACAAATTTATATCTAAAAGCTGCCTTTATTCCCAAAAAGCCATCAATAAAAAACTTATCTTTCATTTTACCATCATCATAGACATAACGAGATGCAAAAGAAGGACCAACTTCTGGAATTATAAGAACAGTCACGTCATCATTGTTTAATAAACAAACAGAGAAATTTAATAATACATCACCATTATATGTATTTGCATTATCCTTAAATTTAAAATTTGATCTAAGATTAGCACCTACTCCTAAATTATTTATACCATAATTACCAAAACTTAAACTATAGTTTTCAAATCCATCATAGGAGTAAAAGCCAAGCCCAAAATAGGATATTCTTTCTAGTTTTGGCTTATTAGCCACATTATTAACGCTGTATGATGAGTTGTTGGATTCTTGTATTGGTGTTTCCATTGACACAGGATTACTATATACTTCTTTTTGAGTAACAACATCTTCAGATTTAGTTTGAGTTTCTACATTTGGTATGTACAACTTTAGACCAACGTAAAACGCATCTTCCACATATGGATTATTCTTTTTTATATCACTCTTGGTTACATGATACTTTTGCGCAATACTTTCTAATGTTTCTCCACGCTCAACTGTATGAGTTATAACTTCTTGAGCTACAACAAAATTTGTTACAAATAACATGCCGACAATCATCAGGCAACGCATTAAAATTTCTTTCATATTTGATAGTTTTAAGTAAGACATATAATTATAGTTCACCGATTATTTTTCATCAAAGATGATATACTTCTAAATTGAATTGAGTATATCTCGTGTACCATCTGGGTATTTAACTAAAAACACTTTGTCCCTTGGTATAGTTTTTGTGGGATTCTTTTTTCCCCTTTTTTCTTTGTATATTATCTGATTTGGCAACACCTCCAGGTCATAGGCTACAATTTCTTGGCCTTCACACAAATAAATTAAAGTTGCGTCTTTTGATATCTTTTTATTCGTCTTTCCTGAATAATGTTCACCCGAAGGAGTAAAGAATACATTTCCACGCTTATCATACTTAATCATGTAAATGTCTTTGTTATTAATAAGAAGCATCGCTTTTTTCTTACTACTATCTTCTCTATACATTGTTTCATTAGTACCAACTTGTACTATACAACACTTAAACTGAAAACCATCACGACGGATTATCATATCTTTTTGTGCCAACAAATGTAGTGTGAAACAAAACAGAATCAAAATGCTAGTAAAGAATCTTTTCATACTTTCTCAATTTATTCGTTATACATTATTTCTTTAATATTAGTCCTATTCATATGATAAATTGGACCATTTCCTTGTCCCGACTTTTTATAAGTAACTACTTCATCTGTTTCTGTTAACAGACTAACGCTAATCGATACATTTTTAATTGTCTTGATTGTTGCATTCTTCGGATATCTGCTTCTTAATTCTGCTAAACGGGCTTCCTCTTCCTGCCTGCGTTTCTCAGCCAAGGCTTCTTTTCGCATCCTCTTTATTGTTTCAAAATCATTCAGCATTTCTTTAGTCCCGTCAGGATATGCTATTAGGAAAATATCGGATTTATTAACAGAGAACAAATCCTTCCCCCTTTTTTTTGATGCTGTAAAAAGCACCTTAATCGTATCCATTTCCACATTATATCCTATAATCTCTTGTCCTTTCAACAGATAAATGGTGGTAGCGTTGGAAGGTATCTTTCCATCACCAGCTCCTGTTACTCTTTCCCCATCTTCCGTGAAAAAGACATTACCACGTTTATCATATTTAATCATGTAGATGTCTTTATTGGAAATACTCTGTTGGCCAGAAGACTCATCAACGGAGAAAACTGTAGATTCATTATTCACCATAATAATCTTGACCTTACGTTCACTCCCATCACGAAGTAATATAAGATCTCTTTGGCCATAAGTCCATAAAGGGCAACATGACAAAAGTATCAATAACAATACCCATTTATCTTTTACCATATTTCTTTTTAGTTCCATTTGCGTAGAATATTTCGATAATATCTTTGACAGGAATACTTATATTTCCTTCTATTTCTTCCTGCTTAATTAAAATCGTAGTTTTTCTAGTGTTGACAATCTTGCACATAATATAGCTGCCGTCTTTCATCTCCACCTTATCTAATTTGGCTTCTTCCTTCTGTTCAACCTGTTTTGGTTGTGGCTCGTTCTTTTGTGGAATATTCAATACCAATCCAGGAAAGACCACCTCGGCACTCTCATTTATTTTTTTAATGTCATCTACCGTAACATTATAAAGAGAAGCTATATCAGCAAGGGTTTCACCTTGTTTAACTGTATGCACTTTCTGACCAAATGCAACGATACAGAGTAATAAAAACGATATTGTAACAAAGACTCTTCTGATCATAACTGTATTATTAAGTAATTTGAAATACTCCAGAATGCGGTAGGATCAAGTATATTTAATACTGATTGATTCTTTGCTGTCTTAGTGATTCTATATGAAGAAGCAGGCATTTGTGTCAGAACCTTAGGATTGCCGGAATTCAAGGGTATTTCCTTAAAATACCTAATGTCAACACGCATAAATTGACCTTGCTGAATAGCATTGGGATTAACCTTTTTCTTTTTCAAAAAACCTCCAGATATGATTCCTAAATCAGAAAGGCTTTTCTTAGTTCCTATCTTGACATATCCCTCGTTAATCATTTCTGTTTGAGTATTCAATGCTTTAACTTGCGTTTCTACTCTTTGTGATAACTGGGCATTATCTTCCGTCAGAGTTGTGATCTGTTTTTGTAGCTTTGAGATATTCACGTTCTTATTCTCAAGCTCTGAACGGAGTCTGTTGATTAGGGAGTTCTTCTCGTCAAGTTGCTGGTTTAAATACGTTACAAGATGAGACAATTTACTCAGGTTTTCCCCTCTTGCTCTTAAAGAGTCTGCCAATTGTGTGATGCGTTGCTTTTGGCGATTGAGGGTTTCCTCAAACATATCAAGATTCTTCTTCAACTGGTCTTTATCGACAATAGTACCTTCACGACCTTTATTTGTATAAAACAGCAAGTTTTCTTGTTTTGCAATACTGTCTAATCCATCAGCTAATAAGGACACATATGATGTCATATCATTAATATCCTTGTCCTTACGGTTATTTTCCTTTTGAAGGGAATCTATTCGTTCTTCCAACTGAGAGTAGCCTTGCTTGTTACCATTACAAGCTACGAATAACAAAGTAGTAAATATGAAGAGTTTTTTTACCATTGCTTTAGGTGTTCTCTTTTTTATGAGCCTCTTCGCACCACAGATTAGGCAAAGTTATTAATTGCTTTAGGTTTCTCTTAGTATACAAAAAAGGCGTAGGTGCTGTTCTCTGCCCATCCTGGACTCGTAGGCTCTCGCATTGCCTTCATCACACAGGATAGACAACGCAGTTAGCCCACGCCAGTACGTATATACTCATAAAAGGGTATAAGTCGTACCACGTAGACGTTCCGTTGTCATCTGTCTGCTGTGATGATAGGAATTTGCGAGATTCACGAGTCACAACGACAGACGTTCGAAAACGTCTTTTTCATACACAAGACCGCCCGCCGCCCATTGCTGGACTAACTGAGCGATGTTGCAAAGATAAAGAATTTTTGTGGAGAAAACAAAAAATAATGACTAAAAAAATGTGAATTATCTAACATTTGTTGTTTTACATACCAATAATTTCCCTTTTCGCACGCGCGCGTACATTAATATAAGATAAAAAGGCGTATTTATATCAGCCATTCTGCTTTGATAATAGTAAATCCCCATCAGAAATGAATCTGGTGGGGATTTCCTTAGATTACAGTCCCATACAGGACGTGGTGCCAAGAGCAGTCAGTACCGCTGAGATAATCGATGCGAGGATCTGCAGCGTCCACTTAAGCGTTTCCTTCTTCGTCATAAGCTACCTCCTTTCCGATTAGCTACCAGTGTCGAAACCACCGCCGTTGTCTTGCCTGATGCCCTCAGGCGGAGAGAGTACGCATGGTTCATGAACGTGTTCTATACAGTACATAGCAATACTCGAGAACGACCGTCTGCTGAGCAACAGCCGTGAGAGATACATACTCAGCTTCGTCAGGAATCAAAACACGCTGTTGGAAGAACTCGACAATGTCATGCAGGCCCAGAGTACATGGAGCAGGTGTTCAAACAGGAAGGATTGTCGTATAAGACGGCATCGGAGCGCAAGAGGTACATTAATCAGAATCTTATGACCAAAAGCGACAGTGTAAGAAGGCTGGCGGACCAGCGCATCGCATACTTAAACTGGGAGGAATCCATGATAAATGGGGATGAAATCCATAACACCACCTCAGACATCCCCGAGTCGGCATTCGGATGCTTCAAAACGAGAATGTCCCCTAACAAGAACAACGGATACACACCGCTTGTGCTATTGATTCCGCTGGCACTCAAAGTCAGTACAATCGATGATTGCAGAGACTTTTATATCAGGAATCTTCTCGACAAGACTACCATTGCCGACATCAAGAAATGGAGAGATGACAACCTACTACACAACCCCTCCATAATGAGTGAACGTGGTTAAAAAATGTAGAATAAAATAAGTATGCTAACTTAACAGCCTAGGACTGTCCCGATTGCTCCCACGCTTTTTAAAAGTGGATTTACATATCTAATTCCGGGAAACCGTCTTTCCCAAATCTCCATTTTGCAAAATCAGGACCTAATATTCTTGCATTACTATTAAGTTGATCTAGGAATTCTTTGCTTTGCATTTCGACACCGGTCATTTCTTTGCATTGTAAGCTTGAATAAATTCTCTTAACCCCAACCCCACTTTCACATGCAATATTGAGAAAATAAGTTTTTACTACTTTGTCTGTATTAACTACTTCTTCGCAAATGCCATAATATACTTTTCCATAGTTTACACAATTTGCAATACTATCTGGATAATTAACACAAATACCAGAACGTGAATCATTACCTTTAATATCCCCGAAATTTACACAATTGTATATTTTTAATCCTGCATTTCGTCTGCCAAAACTGACAATCCCTCCCAAATACCAAGCATGCTTACTTTCATCTAATATGTGTCCGACAAGTCCATAATTTGCACAATTCTTTATTGTTGTTTTATTTGCACGTCCTGCAATTCCTGCTAAAGTTCCTCCTCCAGAAATAATACCATAATTCATACATCTATCTACGACACATGGACTTTCTTCATTATCCCCCAAAATGCCCCCAGCATGATCATCTGCCTGAATGCAGGTGTAGTTTTTGCAATTTGTTATAACAGGGTTACTTGTGAATGTTATCACACTACCAGCAATACCTCCGATATTATAATGACCTCTAAGATAAGAGTCTTTTATCGTAAGATTTTTAACTTCGCCAGACAAGAAACCAAACAGTCCTAAATTATTTTGTTCTTCTTGATTTATATATATTCCTGAGATACAATGTCCATTACCATCAAATATACCACAAAATGAGCATTTGGACTCGCATCCAATTGGAGTCCACTCTTCAAATTCGTCTTTGATAATAGGCTTCCCGTCAAAATCCAAAACATTAGTGTTTAATATAATGTCATTTGTCAATTTAAAGCATTTACCTTGATATGTATTACCCTCATTAACATCTTTTGCTAATTTTCGCAACTCTGGAGTTCCGCTTATAATATATGGATTATTTTGCGTGCCATCTCCACTAAAAAAAGTCGCTATACCACTACTTGAGGTTCCATTATTCCCCTCATTCCCTCCGCCAGAATTATTATTATCATCATTCCCTCCGCCAGAATTATTATTTTCCTCATTTCCTCCGCCAGAATTATCGTTATGAGTTATGGGAGCTTTTTCTGACCCTTCCGTTCCACCACCAGAGCAGTTACTAAACAAAAAACTAAATGCAGACAAAAATATAATACCGATACATTTTTTAATTCTTTTCATAGATACTTTCCATTTATATAGTTCAACATTCTACTGAATTCATTAGATCATAATCATCTTCAGTTAATCTGTCACCTCTCTCTTGCTTTTTCTTGACCGTACGATATTGAAAACTATAGAAATTCAAAAGCGTGGTCGCTTTCATCTTGACCTTATCCAATTGGAAGGCTTCTTTTTGATCTTTATGTTTTGGCTGAGACACTTTCCTGTTTTGTGGAATGGTCAGCAATAGACCAGGAGAAAATATTTCTGTATTTTCATTTATTCCTTTGAGGCATTCAATCGAAGCATGATAAAGAGACGCTATGCTTCCAAGGGCTTCACCTCGTTTTACTGTATGAACTATCTGGCCATTAACAGCAAAACAGGATAATAACAATAATATAGTAACTAAGACTCTTCTCATTACAATTGTATAATTAAAAAGTTTGAGATACTCCAAAATGAAGTTGGGTCTGTCATCTGTCTGCTGTGATGATAGGAATTTGCGAGATTCACGAGTCACAACGACAGACGTCCGAAAACGTCTTTTCCATACACAAGACCGCCCGCCGCCCATTACTGGACTAACTGAGCGATGTTGCAAAGATAAAGAAATTTTGTGGAGAAAACAAAAAATAATGACTAAAAAAATGTGAATTATCTAACATTTGTTGTTTTACATACCAATAATTTCCCTTTTCGCACGCGCGCGTACATTATATATTAGATAAAAAGCGTATTTATATCAGCCATTCTGCTTTGATAATAGTAAATCCCCATCAGAATTAATCTGGTGGGGATTTCGTTTAGATTACACGCCCATGCACGACGTGGTGCCAAGGGCAGTCAGTACCGCTGAGATGATCGATGCGAGGATCTGCAGCGTCCACTTAAGCGTTTCCTTCTTCGTCATAAGCTACCTCCTTTCTTGATTAGCTGCCAGTGTCGAAGCCACCACCGTTGTCGCCGCTACCGTTCTTGGTGAAGGTCTTAGAGGCTACCTCGCTGGATACACCATTCTTGATGGCGATTGCTTTCACAAGTACAGTGTCGGTCAGGGTGAATGCCTCAGAATAGAGCTGGCTCTCTGCCGTTGGTGCGCTGCCGTCTACCGTATAACGGATCTCTGCACCGTCAGGACCTGAGATGGTCACCTGAGTCGACTCGTCGAACGGAGTCTCACCGCTGATAGTAGGAGCTGCTACCGTCTCAGCCTGCGAACCACTGTTGCCGCTGTTACCACTGTCCTGTGAACCTGAGCTAGAGCCTGAGTTGCCCGAGTTAGAGCCTCCACCGTTAGAACCACCTCCGATGGCAGCCGCCTTGGCAGCGGCAATCTCAGCAGCGGCCTTGTCAGTCCAAGCCAGCTTAGCCACCTTGTTCAGCTCATCGCGAGTGTACTCACCAGTAGCCTGAGCCAGGAGCTTCAGACTCTGCACAGCAGGACCAGTCTTATCGTTCTTGCCGATAGTGCCGATGCTGGCAGAGATGGTCTTGTCAGTGTCAGGATCATACAGCAGGATGCTGCCGTTACCAATCACACTCACCTTGAAGATGGCCAGGTCGTCAACCTTCACCGTGTTACCCATCAGGGTCTGCTCACGGGTACACCTTACGAAGTCTCGCAGGATACCCTCGATCGTTCCCTCGGAGAACGGGGTGTTGTGCTCAGCCATGTGCTTGGCCATGTCGTGAATGTTCATCGTCTGCTTGTAGCTGACGCGAGGGTAATACTTGCCGTAGGCTGCCAGACCCTCATTCTGGTTTTTTGAAAGATAAAGTTCAATCATTGTTTGTAAATTTTAATGGTTTAACGTTTAATTTTTAATCTTTAATTTTTAATGTTTAATATATTTGTCTCCATTCAACTCCAGCCTGCGCACTGCCTTTGTTTCCTTTTGACACTGCGAAGGTACGAAATTTATTTTCGGCTTTGAAAGTTCTTGCAAGTTATTGAAAATTGTTGCAATATTTAGTGCAATTTTCTTCGTTTTTCTCGACTTTTTTTATTACCTTTGCATGCGAATTAAAGAATAGCATGCGAGCCTAGAACATATTAACTTAAAACATATATAAAATGGTAAAAATTACAAGAACATTCGGGCGCTCAGAACTTGCCCAGCAGTACTTCCCTCAGTTGTCAGCCATGTCTGCCTGGAGGAAACTTAAAGAGTGGTTGGAGTATAATCCTCAGCTACGCCATCTTCATGACCTCACGCGTCGCACGTTCACGCCCGCGGAGGTACAGCTGATCTACCAAGAGTTGGGCGAGCCGTAGAGAATCCACTTCTCAGGAAATAAGACTGTCTTATTTCTGATTAAGCGTTGCTTATCCACACGATAAACGATGCTTATTTTTATTACAGTCAGATATACTGATTATCAGTTAGTTAGAGTGTATTAGACCAGTGCAACGTAGTACAACTGGCGACAAGCGACAAAGCGACAAAACTAAAAACCAAAAAACGTCAAAAATAGTATATAATTATATTTGTTTTCATTGTTCCTTGTCGCAATCGAAAAAACATTTTGTCGCTTTGTCGCCTGTCGCCAAAAATAAAATATATAATTTCCAAATTTTATTCCATTTATTTGGTCTTTTCCTATAAATACGCTAATTTTGTGGCAAAATCATGATGGACGAAATTGACAGATACTGATGATTGGCAAGGGGCGTTTAAGAGCTGTGAATTACCGAATGGGACAAAGGAAAGTTTTGTTGCTATGTTGGATGAAGAGAAAAAAATAGTAGTAAAGGAAGATGAAGTGAATTTTATGCATTATTGTATGAAGAAGCTATTGACAGCATTCCTATTGTTTTGTGTGAATTGCAATGTTTTTGCCCAAGGTTATGCACTTGATGAGGTATATAAGGAATCATCTTCAAGAGATTCCGATTTTAATCCTTTCTATGCTTTCATTGGCATTCTGATGATTATTGGTGTTTATTATGTTCTAAAGTCTATGTTTTCTTCTTTTCGTAATAGTTCAGCCGACAATAGCACCAAGAAACTACCCCCCCAAACAATAAAAGAGCCTACAAATGAGGAAATCGCCAAAAGTGCTATGAGGGAGTTTAGCAGACGCATGGAATATGCTAAACAAAAAGAAGATGCTGAAAGAGATTGGAAAACAATTCAAACAGAGGCATTACAAATCTTAAAAACAGAATTTCAAACTCCATATATTTTTGATAATGTCAGCTTTACCTTTAAAGCAGAGGATTTGGCACAAAGTACAATTGATGCATTTACTAAGGGGTACTATTGGGGATTAATACGAAGGTTTCAATACACACCAAAAGAACAATTTGATAAAACATATCATATTATCGTTAGATTAGGATATGATAGAGGACTTAAAGAACCTCAACGACATGTCGCATATTGCGGTGAGTTTATGCCAAGAGACTAAACTCACACTAATAAAGAAAAGTGTAAGACCATATTCACTTTGTGATGTAGTGAAATACCTGGAAATCTCTAGAAATTGCTTATTCCGCAAGCATATCCAGAGTATTTATTTGTTCTAGGACCGGAAGAGAAATGCCATTACCTTAAAAAACCAAAGGAAAATTTTGTAAGTTCGATAAAATGTAGTATCTTTGCCCCTTAGAAATAAATTTTAAGGAAATAAAGCGTTTAGACAGCTTTCTCGTAGGCTTATAGACCGGTAATCTTAAGAGAGTTATTGCGAGTAGAATGTCTGCCTTGCTCACGCAAAAGCGTGGGCTTTGGCGGTTCGGTTCGCAATAACTCTCACCGGTCTTATAGCCTGCTGTGCCAATATTGCCCACGTCCTTTTTTATAAGACTGAATTGTATCGTTCCATAAAACCGAGACCATTAAAGAAACCTTGATGAGAGAGAGGAACCATGATGGAAGTGAGGAACTAAATTTATCAATAATCATTAAAAAAAACTATTTATGGAACAAGATGAACAGAAGGCCCGCCATAGTAGCGGGATTCACAATTACTACTATGGCGGTGTGACAAAAGTGATCAACTTGAAACTCACTACTGAACAAATCATAGCCCTTGCAGACTCTAATGTCTTTAATGGCTCCGTGGGGCAATTTATCGAAAGTGTTGAACGAATAATCGACAGCCATGGAACAACAGAATAATAATCCCACATGTACGCGCACGTACAACTTTAATCAACAAGTAGGGCAGTTTATCGAACATGTAGACACCGTGTATTTCTCGCTCGATGGTGACGGGAAGTTTCATTTTAACAATGTCGGTGAGGTGAATGGCATGCCGAAAGATAAAGGCTCGGAGCCCCCAGTTTCACATGAGAAAAAGGCAACGAAAGAGATGATGAGCAGCGCTATGCTGAATACACTTGTTGACGGCCTTTGGAAATCGGGGAGATCGTGGGCCATTGTCTTTGCCGTATATCAGATTTGGGGCTATAAGGGCAGAGTGAATGACTTTATAGATGAAGTAAGGGAATGGCCTGATATCAATCGCAACAGATTTGCCTGTAATCGCGATGCTGTCACAAAACTTACTCACAAATATCTCTTCAGCAAGGATATTAAGAACTGGAGAGGTGACGGAGTACCTGAGCAGTATTGTATACTTGGCGAAAAGCTAGACCTTTTATTAGAGAATATGAAGGCGCAACAAGACTTATAAAAAGACTCAAAAGGCGCAAAAGGCGCAAAGTAAAACCCAAAAGACCCAAAGAGGGGCGCAGGGGCAGACGTTTCTAGTCTGCCCCTTTTTTTATGCCTACCTTCGCACCAGAATTCAAAACATTAACAATTTAAAGGTCGCCTGAAGGGGGCGACGTAAAACAAAACTTCAAAAATGAGAAGAAGGAATTTTTCAACGGTGCGAAAGATGACGAGGGGTGTCAAA
>JAEEGG010012809.1_pt1 | contig 18024 bp, 14 predicted proteins | sample 9134161 | NCBI WGS metagenome assembly JAEEGG01 (sample SAMN16246543, study PRJNA631951) | gut metagenome | biome: gut microbiome; feature: rumen; material: CR-attached | host: Bos | place: Iran: Karaj | collected 2018-10 | reverse complement strand
CCTAAGTTCAACAGCATCTCCATCTCTGGCTACCACATGCAGGAGGCTGGTGCCACCGCCGACATCGAGCTGGCCTACACGCTGGCCGACGGTATGGACTACCTGCGCACGGGTGTCAACGCCGGTATCGATGTCGACGCCTTCGCACCCCGTCTCAGCTTCTTCTGGGCCATCGGCATGAACCACTTCATGGAGATTGCCAAGATGCGCGCCGGACGCCTGCTCTGGGCCAAGATTGTGAAGAGCTTCGGTGCCAAGAACCCGAAGTCGCTGGCCCTGCGCACCCACTCGCAGACCTCTGGCTGGAGCCTCACCGAGCAGGACCCCTTCAACAACGTGGGCCGCACCTGCATCGAGGCTATGGCCGCCGTGCTGGGTCACACCCAGAGCCTGCACACCAACGCCCTTGATGAGGCCATCGCCCTGCCCACCGACTTCTCGGCACGTATCGCCCGCAACACACAGATCTACATCCAGAACGAGACGAAGGTCTGCAAGCAGATTGACCCGTGGGCCGGTTCCTACTATGTAGAAACGCTCACCAATGAGCTGGTGCACAAGGCTTGGGAGCACATCCAGGAGATTGAGAAGCTGGGCGGCATGGCCAAGGCCATCGAGACCGGTCTGCCCAAGATGCGCATCGAGGAGGCCGCAGCCCGCACGCAGGCCCGCATCGACTCTGGCGTGCAGACCATCGTCGGCACCAACAAGTATCGTCTGGAGCACGAAGACCCCATCGACATCCTCGAGGTGGACAACACCGCCGTGCGCAAGCAGCAGGAGGAGAGCCTGAAGCAGGTGCGTGCCACCCGCGACGAGGCCGCCTGCCAGGCAGCCCTGAAGGCCATCACCGACTGTGTGCGCGACTTCCAGGAAGGCCGCAAGAGCGAGAACAACCTGCTCGACCTGGCCGTGAAGGCCGCCCAGCTGCGTTGTACCCTTGGCGAGATTTCGGATGCCTGCGAAGAAATTGTAGGCCGTTATAAAGCAGTAATCAGAACCATTTCAGGCGTGTATAGTTCAGAATCAAAGAACGACAGCGACTTCGAGTTGGCATGCAAGCTGACCGACGAGTTCGCAGAGAAAGAGGGTCGTCGCCCCCGCATCTTCATCGCTAAGATGGGCCAGGACGGCCACGACCGTGGTGCTAAAGTGGTGGCTACGGGCTATGCCGACTGTGGCTTCGACGTGGACATGGGACCGCTGTTCCAGACCCCCGAGGAGGCTGCTCGCGAGGCCGTGGAGAACGATGTCCACGTGGTGGGTGCCTCGTCGCTCGCCGCTGGCCACAAGACGCTCATCCCGCAGCTCATCGAGGAGCTGAAGAAGCTGGGCCGTCCCGACATCATGGTCATCGCCGGAGGTGTCATCCCCGCACAGGACTACGACTTCCTCTACCAGGCTGGCGTGGCCGCCATATTCGGCCCCGGCACCAGCGTGGCCAAGGCTGCCGTAGAGATGATGAAGATTCTGCTCGACCAAGAGTAAGGTTCGGCCATTCGCCTTTTTGCCGCATCGTCGGCAAGAAGCCCTCACAGCCCCTTCCCTTCCAACAAGGGAGGGGGCGAAAGGTTAAATTAATCGGAGTATTCGGAATGGTCGGAATAGTCGGATTCTTCTGATTATTCTGATTATTCAGATAAATCAGATTATTCAGACTTTTCGGCCATTCACGGCGCATCCATTCTCGCAGAAGAGCATGGATACGCTCCACTAAGAATGAAGTCCGTCACCATCTGCAACGCCATAGAAAAATCCCAGGCCGTGGGATTTTTCTATGGCGTTGACTTTTTTCAAAAAGGCGTTGACTTTTTTCAGCACGGCGTTGACAAGCCCATCCAGAGTTAAAAGGGAACATCCGAGACTATGCTTCCATCAACGAACTCATTTACCTGGCAAATATGGAAAACATCAATGCCGTTCTCATTGATGAGTGGATAGACAAAAGACATAGAACGACATAAGAAAGCGTTTTTGCTTAGGCAATCGTCCCAAGGGCCGAGCGGACTTTTTAATTCTTGCTATAGAAAAAACGCAAGAAGAAAAGAGTTGATGCTCGCGTTAAGGCGCGAACTGAAACTTGTATCTACGAGAACGGCATTTGGCGATGCCTCCATAGCGGATGCGGAATCAGACTCGCGCCGATTTTATGCCCTGCGATTATGAAAGTTTAACGCCCCGAATATCATATTTCCACGTGAACGGCGTATATAATAATAGAAAGAAAAATATAAACAAAATGAACAAGAACGCTCGACCTTTGGTCGCTTCGACACTTCGAAGAACTATCATCACCGCACTGCTTGCACTCGCCGCTATGGCGGGGCAGGGGCAGAATACAGTGGGCACTCTTGCTGATACCTACTGGCGCAACGAGATGACGGGTGATTGGCTCATAGGCATCACGAAGAACCACGTCATCTATGACAACAAGGTGTGGGACATCGTTGCCCGAACAGAAAAGAAAGATGCCTACACGCTGACCATCAGCGATGGCACAACCATCAAGGTCGGCAAGCAGAAGAAAGGGCTACGCAGCATTGCCATCGGCAAGCAGAAACCGACAGCATGCAGCCCAATCACTACTGAAGCCCTGCCCGACTATCCCACTAAAGATATGCGCACAGGCTTCGCCGACAACGGCTACAGGGATGGCGACAGCGTGACCATCGTGGGCTGGCTAAAGGATATGCCCCAAGAGGAGTGGCAAAAAGGCGGCGAATTCAGAGTAGCGTGGAACAGCATCATCACCGACGAACAAGAGGTTTTCTTTGCCAAGATGGACTCCCTGGGCCGCTTCACGCTCCGCTTCCCCGTCATCAACACCTCGGAGGTGTGGTTGGACGAGAATCGAACGGACATTACCAGTGTTGCAGAGCCTGGCGAGACTTATTTCTTCCTCTATGACTACAAAACTGGGCAGAAACTATGGATGGGCAGCAACGTGCGGTTGCAGAACGAATTGTTGGCGCATCCCTCGGGTGGTCATCACGACCGCATAGACTTTAGTCAGCGCGGTAAGGTGGACGCGATGGACTTCAAGGCTCAGACCGACAAGAGTCGAACCCAGAGCGAGGCCGAACTGAGAAAGACAATAGCCGAGCACCCAACGCTCTCGCAGCGGTATATCGACTATGTGGAAGGCGAGTATCAGAACATTCAGGCCGAATCGATGATGCAGGCCAAATTCTTCATGCCCGGTTTCAAACTGCCGCAGGAGTATGTGGACTTTGTGGGCAAGGAATTCTGGAAGAAAGCTTCGAAGCCCTACACGCTTTATGACGATTTCCCGTATTTCATGAACAACTATCTTGAGTACTTCATGCCTGACCAAGGCAATGACAATACCCTTCAGGCAATGCTCGACTCCGTGGGATGCGAATATCCACTGCGCGACATCTTCTTCGCCCACATGTTTTATGAAATGATTGACGGTACCCGCCAGCCTCTTGATTCACTCGTTCTTGACCATGTGGAGAAGCATCTGGTCAAGATGCCACAGGCTCTTGCCGTAGTGAAAAGCCTGAACGATAAATATGTAGCCATTCAGAAACGCTCCCTTTCAGGCACAGCAAATCTGAAATCCGCTGACGATGTGGCCGACATGAGCGACGGCGAACAAATCCTCCGCAAAATCACCAAACCCTATCGTGGCCGCCTCGTCCTGCTCGACATCTGGGGCACATGGTGCGGCCCCTGCAAGGAAGCCCTCTCGCACTCGCAAGAAGAATACGAGCGGCTGAAAGACTACAATCTCGTCTATCTCTACTTAGCCAACCGCAGCAGTGACGAGGCCTGGAAGAACGTCATCAAGCAGTATAACCTCACGGGCGAGGACGTCGTCCACTACAACCTGCCCATTGACCAACAGAGTGCCGTAGAGAACTACCTTAACGTCCACGCATGGCCCCACTATCGTCTCATCGACCGCGACGGAAAGGTGCTCGACGTAAATGCCGACCCTCGCGACCTCGAAGGGCTCGCCCGCCTGCTGGAACAGATGGAATGAAACACTGAGCGGTGCGGTTGTCTTATTAACTTGGATTATTCATCCTTTTGAACAACGGTTTTTACGGATGGCATCTTTTCGCAGTTTCCGACATTTTTCTATATTCATCTATAAATTTCGGTTGGCAGCGGCCGCTGCCATTCATGGCGGCGTTCGCTGCCATCATTGGCAGCGGCCGCTGCCAATAATGTCCCCGCCCGCTGCCAACCTGAAAAGCATGCTTCTTTTCCCTCTGCGGTGACTCCCGCTCCCTGTTTGTCGTGCGCCGACTCTACTGAATGCACCTCATTTCGCTCGTCATCAACAACGCTCACCGGCATATCTGGCCCCCTTTCAAGGTCACTTACGGCAGAATGCGGATAATCATATTTTCATTTGCTGCGAATAATGTAGGTTAAACACTGGGCTTAACGCTCGTCAACGGCGGCAGCAGGTTGGTTCTTCAGTTGTTCCAAGGCACGGCACAGCTGGTCAGGGCACGATGTGCGCTTGGTGCCGCAGCGGATGCCATCGAGCTTGTGCATCACGTCGTCGATGTGCTGGCCGCGCACCAGTTGCGAGATGCCCTGCAGGTTGCCGTTGCAACCACCCAGGAAGAACACTTGCTGAATCACGTTGTTGTCGTCGCAGGTCACATCTATCAGCTTGGAGCAGGTGCCTGTGGTTTCATACTGGATGTGCTTCATCTGTTTTGTGGGATTTAGTTGTTTTTTCATTTGCAAATTTAGTCATACCTTTTCAAACTGCAAAAGGAATGGCCATCTTTTTCGTTGCTCACGTTATTTTTAGCCAAAAAAGTTGGTGGATTCGGGCGGATTGCCTATCTTTGCATCACGATTGCATCAAGTTTGTTGCTTTCCGTTGTTCCTTTTCCATCAACGAGATGACCGACTACAAGGCGATATTGAAGCACTACTGGGGCTACGATGACTTTCGCGGCATACAGCAGGACATCATCGAGAGCATCGGTGCTGGCCACGACACGCTGGGCCTGATGCCCACGGGCGGCGGCAAGAGCATCACCTTCCAGGTGCCAGCGCTGGCGCAGGAGGGCGTGTGCATCGTCATCACCCCGCTCATAGCTCTGATGAAAGACCAGGTGGAGCACTTGCGGCAGCGAGGCATCAGGGCTGCAGCCGTGTATTCGGGCATGAGCCACGACGACATCCTGCGCACCCTGGAGAACGCCGTCTTCGGGGCAGTGAAGCTGCTCTACGTGTCGCCCGAGCGACTAAGCAGCGACCTCTTCCTGAAGAAGCTGAGCCACATGCAGGTGAGCTTCATCTGCGTAGACGAGGCCCACTGCATCTGCCAATGGGGCTACGACTTCCGTCCTTCCTACCTGGCCATCGCCAAGATTCGCCTGGTGGTACCCCATGCCCCGGTGCTGGCCCTGACGGCCACGGCCACACCGCTGGTGGTGGAGGATATTCAGGACAAATTGCGAATTCCGAATGACGAGTTACGAACGACAAATTCTGAATTACGAATGACGGATGGGAAAAAGGAAAGTAATTCGGATTTGGGAATTCGTAATTCCTTCCGCGTCTTTCGCATGAGCTTCTATCGGCAGAACCTGGCCTATGTGGTGCGCCATGTGAGCGACAAGGAGCAGCAGCTGCTCAACATCCTGAACCGTGTGCCCGGCTCGGCCATCGTCTACACCCGCAGCCGGCGCCGCACCAAGGACTTGGCCGTGACGCTACTGAAGGCGGGCATCAGCGCCACCTATTTCCATGCCGGGCTGGACAATGCCGAGAAGGACCACCGACAGAAAGACTGGCAGACGGGGCGCATCCGTGTGATGGTGGCCACCAATGCCTTTGGCATGGGCATCGACAAGCCCGACGTGCGCGTGGTGGTGCATGCCGACTGCCCCGACAGCATCGAGGCCTACTTCCAGGAGGCGGGGCGTGCCGGGCGCGACGGGCAGAAAGCCTACGCCGTGCTGCTCTTCAATGCTGGCGACCGCTCGAAACTGCTGAAGCGCATCGGCGACACCTATCCCGAGAAGGACGAGATACGGCAGGTGTACGACCATCTGGCCTATTTCTATCAGGTGGGCGTGGGTTCGGGCTACAACGCCACCTTCGAGTTTCCCATCGACAAGTTCTGTATGGCCTACCACCACTTTCCCACGCGCGTGCTCTCGGCCCTGAAGATTCTCACCCGCGCCGGATACATCGACTACCATGAGGAGGAAGAGAGCCGAGCCCGCGTGCGCTTCTGCTTGGAGCGCGACAGCCTATACCGTCTGCGCGACAACGAGCCAAACACCGATGCCGTCATCGTGGCCCTGCTGCGCAGTTATAGCGGACTGTTCAACGATTTCAGCTATATCGACGAGGCTTTCCTGGCCCAACAGACAAAGCTCACCGTGCCGCAGGTGTATCTCATACTGAAGGAACTGGGTCAGAAGCGCATCATCGACTTCATCCCACAAAAGAACGTGCCACTGATTCGCTATGTGCAACGACGTGAGGATGGTGAGGACTTGATGTTTCCGCCCGCCGTCTACGACGAGCTGAAACAGCGCTACACAGAGCGCATCAATAAGATGATAGAATATGCCACCACCGACAACCAATGCCGCAGCCGCATGCTGCTGCGCTATTTTGGCGAGGTGAGCAACAAGGACTGTGGGCACTGCGACGTGTGCCAGGACCGCACTGGCTCAAGCATCGACGAGGAGAGCCTGCGCGAGGCCACCAGCCACATACTGCAACTGCTGGCCGACGGCCAACAGCACCACGTGTCGGTGCTGCACAGCATCGCCCTGCCCTACCTCGCCATCGAGGAGGCACTGCAACGGCTCATCGACGAGGAGATAGTGACCGACGACGACGGCATGCTCAATAAGAATAAATGATTGTGATTAGCGTTTGTCAACGTACTTGAAACCCTGGCGATAGCGGTCGCGGGGAAAGACAAACACATCGTCGCTGATGCCACCAGCCTTAAACTGGCTGATGTTGATGTGGGCCCAGAACAAGGCCACCTTCACCTTTGCCATCTTGGGGGTGCGGGTGCGGGCATCGAGCACGGCCTTGGCCTGTTTCACCGTGCCCTTGGCACCCCGATGCTGCTTCAGCGTGATGACAATCTCGTCGCCCTGCTGCTCCATAGAGTAGTCGAAGTCGTCGAGGGTGAATTTAAACTTGCTGCCATACTTGTCGTGATTGCCCGACTTCACGTCGAGCACCTCGATGGTCTTTTTCTTCTTGTAGAGCGCGTAGGCCGTCTGCCCGTCGTTCCACTGTATCATCTTGGCATCCTCAAACTTGCTCTTCTTCCCTTTATACCAAATGGTGCCGTTGGTTTTGTAGATACCCACCAGGTTCACGTTGTAGTGGAGCGTGCAGCCATCAGGGCCGAACACCTTATTATATACCTCTTCAAACACCTGTCGGGCTTCGTTGTGCCCGTCTTTGGAAAAAGCCGCCACGCCAAGGCCGATGGCAAGCAAAAAAACAAGAATACGCTTCATTTGGGAAAAAGATATAAAAAAAAGAAATGGAAGATTGGCGCCCTTGACGGAGCCATTCCTCCATTTCATAGTTTCACCATGTGTGTTGGTTCAAATCGAATTAAGCCTCAGCAGCGGGAGCCTCCACATTGGCGGCAGCCTCGGCAGCAGCAGCCTCGGCGGCAGCCTTCTTCTCGGCCACCTTCTTGGCGATGGCTTCGTTCACCTGCTTCTCAGCTTCCAGAGCTTTCTTGGCAGCGTCGAGCTTAGCCTTCTTCTCTTCGGCAGCCACCTTCTCCAAGCCTCTCTGCTTGTCGGTTTTCCATGCATCAAACTTCCTCTGAGCAGCAGCCTCGTCGAAAGCGCCCTTCTTCACACCACCCTTCAGGTGCTTCATCAGGTACACGCCCTCGCGGCTGAGGATGTTGCGAACGGTGTCGGTGGGCTCTGCGCCTACCTCAACCCAATACAATGCACGGTCGAAATTCAAGTCTACCGTGGCGGGATTGGTGTTGGGATTGTAAGTACCAATCTTCTCAGTGAAACGACCATCACGTGGTGCACGGGCATCGGCGATGACGATGCTGTAGAAAGCATATCCTTTACGACCGCCGCGCTGCAATCTGATTTTTGTTGCCATTTTTTAGTTGATTTTTTATGTTTTGATTGAATTTCATGCTTCCATCTCGTGAAAGCGGGTGCAAAATTACTGCTTTTTTGCGAATCTCCCAAACTTTTCGTTCTTTTTGTTTTATGGATTAAAGTTTTTTGTGTAATTTTGGAGCTGAAATGAAGAAAGAGCTGTCAATTCTTATTCCCGTCTACAACTACGACTGCACGCAACTGGCCCAAGGGCTGTGCCGGCAGATGGCCGAGCTGGAGCTGGCGGAAGGGGCAAGGCTGGAACTGATTGTGGCCGAGGATGGCTCCTCGGTCGCCGACGCCCTTGTCGCCAATGCGCAGTTGGCCACCCTACCCCGATGCCACTACATCAGGCGCAACCAGAACGTGGGGCGGGCTGCCATCCGCAACTTTCTGGCACGCCAAAGCCAATACCAATGGTTGCTCTTCCTCGACTGCGACATGCAGTTGCCTGGCGACCATTTTCTGCGCAACTATCTATGCTGCGAAGGACAGGATGTCATCGACGGAGGGTTCGGCGTTGCCGAGGCCCCCAGTTTGCAAGGCCACAACCTGCGCTACAGCTATGAATGGAGCGAACTGAAACGACACAGCGTGGAGCAGCGACGCGCCAACCCCTACCGCAGCTTTCGCACCACCAACTTCATGATTCGGCGCGACATCATGCTCAACCATCCCTTCGACGAGCGTTTCCTGCATTATGGTTATGAAGATGTGCTCTTCGGCAAGGAACTGAAGCAGCACCAGATAGCCATCACACATATCGACAACGCCATGCTGCTCACCGACCTGGAGACGAACGATGTCTTCGTGAGCAAGACCGAGGAGGCACTGCGCACGCTCCACCAGTTTCGCTCCGACCTTCGCGGCTATTCACGTCTGCTCACGCTGGTCGAGGGCATCCACTTGGGAGTCGTGCGCGGCCTCATCAAGCTGGGCCACCGGCTGGCAGGACCGCTGCTGCGCCGAAACCTATGCGGGCGCCACCCCAGTCTGCGGCTTTTCAAAATCTACAAACTCGGATACTATTTAACCCTAACTAAAAACGACAAACGACAATGACCAAAAGATTTGCTTTCAAAATGTTCCTCAAGCCAGGCTGTGAGGAGGAATACCAAAAACGCCATGCCGCCATCTGGCCCGAACTGGTGAAGATGATCAAGGAGCAGGGCGTGGGCAACTACAGCATCTACTGGGACCGCGACACCAACATCCTCTTTGCCTACCAAGAGTGCTCGGGCGAGGGAAACTCGCAAGACACGGAGAACGTGGATCCCATCACGCAGCGATGGTGGGATATGATGGCCGACATCATGGAGGTGAACGCCGACAACTCGCCCGTCACCATCCCGCTGCCAGAGCTGTTCCATCTGGACTAAGCCCTTGTTTCCATGATTCGTGGAGCGATTTTTCCCACGGAGGCCATCTGGCGAAATTTGGAGCGCTCCAAATTTTAATTTGGCGTTGACTTTTAAAATTTTGAGCGCTCCAAATTTTCGTAGGCGATATGGTATCTTCACACGACAGCCACAAAAGCCACAAGAACCACGTTTTTTTGAGCAAATATCCCGTCGCGGATTTGCTCATCCCATTCTTTTTTCGTAATTTTGCCAAAAATATCAAGAAAGAACATGAACAAGCAAGAACTGATAGAACAAATTCAGCTGAAGCGCAGTTTCCTCTGCGTAGGACTCGACACCGACCCGCGAAAGATGCCAAAGTGCGTCTTCGACCTGCACGACCCCGTTTTTGAGTTTAACCGTGCCATCATCGACGCCACTGCCCCCTACTGCGTGGCCTACAAGCCCAACCTGGCATTCTACGAGGCGTTCGGACTGAAGGGGATGGAAAGCTTTGTAAAAACGGTGAAGTATCTGAAGGAGAAGCATCCCCATCACCTCATCATCGCCGATGCCAAGCGCGGCGACATCGGCAACACCTCGCAGATGTATGCCCGCACCTTCTTTGAAGAATACGACGTGGATGCCCTCACCGTGGCTCCCTACATGGGCGAGGACTCGGTGACACCGTTCCTGCAATACGAAGGCAAATGGGTGGTGCTGCTCGCCCTCACCTCCAACAAAGGGTCGGAGGACTTCCAGCTCACTCCACTTCACACTCCCCTCGTCGGACGCTGGGGACCGGGGAATTTCAAGGGTGAGCGTCTGTTTGAAAAGGTGCTTAAGACCTCTCAACAATGGGGCACGGACGAGAACATGATGTACGTTGTGGGGGCCACGCAGGGCAAGATGTTCCAGACGGTTCGCGAGATTGTGCCCCACCACTTCCTGCTCGTCCCCGGCGTGGGTGCCCAGGGCGGCTCGCTCGAAGAGGTGTGCCTCTACGGCATGAACGACGAGTGCGGCCTGCTGGTGAACTCCAGCCGCGCCATCATCTACGCCTCGCAAGACGACCACTTCGCCGAGATTGCCGGCAACAAGGCCCGCGAGCTACAACAGCAGATGGCTGAGGAACTGGCGAAAAAGCATGTCTTTGTGGGCAAAATGTAGAGCTATGGTAAAGAAAAGACGCACATTCATCAGCTTCGACTGGGCACTGAAGCACCTGCTCCGCGAGAAAGCCAACCACGACGTGCTGGAAGGCTTCATCAGCACGGTGCTGGGTACCAGCATCAAGATTCAACGGCTGCTGGAGAGCGAGGGCAACAAGAGCCGAGAGGACGCAAAGTACAACCGCGTGGACCTGCTGGCGGAGGACACCAAGGGCGACCTGCTGCTCATCGAGGTGCAGGGCGAGCCGGAGTTCGCCTACTTCCAGCGCATGCTCTTCGGGGCATCGAAGCTCGTCACGGAGTATATTGAGAGCGGCGAGAACTATGAGCATGTGAAGCGCGTGTACAGCATCAACATCGTCTACTTCGACCTGGGGCAGGGCGAGGACTGCGTCTACGAGGGCAAGACCGAGTTCCGAGGGATTACCAAAGGCGACGTGCTGCAGCTGTCGCCCTTCCAGAAGCAGACGTTCAAGGCCGAGGCGGTATCCGACCTCTATCCGCGCTACATCATTCTGAAGGTGAACGACTTCAACCGCTGGAGCCGTGACTCGCTGGACCAGTGGCTCTACTTCCTGTCCACCACCGACATCCCCGACGATGCCGACGCCCCCGGTCTGCGCGAGGCACGCGAGAAACTGGACCGCATGCGCATGGGGCGAGACGAGGGCATCCTCTACGACCGCTATCTCATGGACCGTGCCATCCTGCGCAACCAGATGGTCACCGCCCGTGGAGAGGGTGAGCTGGAAGGTATAGAAAAGGGACGCGCAGAAGGACGCGCAGAAGGACGTGCGGAAGGACGCGCCGAAGGACGCGCCGAAGGTGCAGAAGAAGCGAAGCGTGAAAATGCGCGCCGCATGAAAGCTGACGGAATGTCCACTGAGCAGATAGCCAAGTACACGGGTCTCGCGATAGAAGTGATTGAAAGTTTATAGCGAACAGATAACCCTGTATCATTATAGGCAGCGATGGCGGGCCAGACACCCTACATCGCTGCCCTTTTTGTTGCCCCGAAAAGAAAAATGCAAAAAGGCTTGGCAGTGTCGGGGAAAAACACTAAATTTGCACAGTAGAACAAAAACAATTATATTATCGTTACATAATACCAAACAAACAATGAAGAACATCTGTTTAGACACGAAAAAAGCCGCCTGCTTCCTTGAGGCTGGCTCAGTAGAAGCTTTCGAGTCCAAAGTGAAGGCCGCACAAGAGGCCCTTGAGAACGGCACGTGCCCCGGCAACGACTTCCTGGGATGGCTACATCTGCCCAGCAGCATCACCAGCGAATTCCTCGACGACATCGTGGCCACCGCCAAAGTGCTCCGCGACAACTGTGAGGCCATCGTGGTGGCCGGCATCGGCGGCAGCTACCTGGGAGCCAAAGCCGTGATCGAGGCACTGAGCAACAGTTTCGGCTGGCTGCAAAGTCCCAAGCCCGCCATCCTCTTTGCCGGCAACAACATCGGCGAGGACTATCTCTTTGAGCTTACCGAGTATCTGAAGGGAAAGAAATTCGGCGTCATCAACATCTCGAAGAGCGGCACCACCACCGAGACCGCCCTCACCTTCCGTCTGCTGAAGAAGCAATGCGAGGAGCAGCGTGGCAAGGAGGAGGCCAAGAAGGTCATCGTGGCCGTCACCGACGCCAAGCGCGGCGCTGCCCGCACCTGCGCCGACAAGGAGGGCTACAAGAGCTACATCATCCCCGACAACGTGGGCGGCCGCTTCTCCGTGCTTACCCCCGTGGGGCTGTTGCCCATCGCTTGCGCCGGCTTCGACATCAAGGCCCTCGTGGAGGGTGCCCAGCAGATGGAGCAAGCCTGCGGCCAGGACGTGCCCTTCGCCCAGAACCTGGCAGCACAGTATGCCGCAGTGCGCAACGCCCTCTACCAGAACGGCAAGAAGATTGAAATCATGGTGAACTACCAGCCCAAGCTGCACTTCATGAGCGAATGGTGGAAACAACTCTACGGCGAGAGCGAGGGCAAAGACAAGAAGGGCATCTTCCCCGCCAGCGTAGACTTCACCACCGACCTGCACTCCATGGGACAGTGGATTCAGGACGGCGAGCGCACCATCTTCGAGACCGTCATCAGCATTGAGGAGCCTGAGAAGAAGCTGCTCTTCCCCGAAGACGAAGAGAACCTGGACGGACTGAACTTCCTGGCTGGCAAGCGTGTGGACGAGGTGAACAAGATGGCCGAGCTGGGCACGCGCCTGGCGCACGTCGACGGTGGCGTGCCCAATATCCGCATCAGCGTGCCACGCCTGAACGAGTTCTACCTGGGCCAGCTCATCTACTTCTTCGAGATTGGCTGCGGCATCAGCGGCAATGTGCTCGGCGTGAACCCCTTCAACCAGCCCGGCGTGGAAGCCTACAAGAAGAACATGTTCGCCCTGCTCGACAAGCCCGGCTACGAAGCAGAGTCGGAGGCCATCAAGGAAAGACTGAAAAGCGAAGAATGATGCGTGACCTTCAGCTCGCCATTAATGAGTACTTAGCGAAGCACGGCTTTGAGGCTTTTCGCCCCAAGGCCGTGCTTTTCGACATGGACGGTGTGCTCTACGACTCCATGCCCAACCACGCCGTGGCCTGGCACCAGTCGATGAAGGAATTTGGCATAGAGATGAGCCACGCCGATGCCTACGCCACCGAGGGGCAACGGGGCGTTGACACCATCCGCCAGATGGTGAAAGCACAGAAAGGATGCGACATCAGCGAGGCGGAAGCCCAGGAGATGTACAACCTGAAGACGAAATACTTTCACCACATGCCCCCAGCGCCCATGATGCCCGGCGCGCTCCAACTGATGGAGCAGATGCACCATGGCGGCATGGCCATTGGCGTGGTGACGGGCAGCGGGCAGCGCCCACTATTGGCCCGATTGCTGAAAGACTATGGCCAATACTTGGACGAGAAAAACATTGTGACGGCTTACGACGTGAAACGCGGCAAACCCCACCCCGACCCCTACTTAGAGGGGATGACACGCTTAGGCAACCTACAGCCTTGGCACACTATCGTGGTGGAGAACGCCCCCTTGGGCGTACAAGCCGCCGTGGCAGCACGCGCCTTCACCATCTGCGTGAACAGCGGACAGCTTCCCATTCACCTGTTTGAAGAGAAGCGCGCCGACCTCATCTTCGACAGCATGCCACAGCTCAACGAGCGATGGTGCTCGCTGCGACTGGGCTAAGCCTCTTCGTCCTGCTGCAACCGCAAGTCGTCGCGTTCATCCTCGCTGAATGGCTGGATGGACACCTCGCCTTGCGGGTTGATGCACATTTTCAGCTCCACGGCCTCGTCGTCGCCCGACGTAGGATAGTTCACCCATGCCACAAACTCCAGCACGCCGTCCTCGACACGCTGGAAACGCATGCCCTGCAGGATGGCCTTCTGCTGGTAATCGGCATCGAGCCATGCCGCAAACGACCGCTTGGTGAAGCTGCGATGAAAGAACACCGACTCGTCGGCGCGCTTCACCTCCACCGCAATCACGTTGTCAATATACTTCTGCCCCAGCTCGTTGCTCACCATGGCCAGCGAGTCGGCAGCCGTGCGGCTCACTTTCACCTGATAGCTGCGCCCCTCCACCCACTCTATCGGCTGGCTCTGCACATCGGCGTCCATGGCAATGGGCTCGGTGGGCTTGGGCGCCACATAGTCGGTGGTGATGATGTCCTTGTCATTCGATTTCTTGCTGCTGCAGGCCACCATCAGCATCAAGGCGACAGCAACCGCCAAAAATGTTTTTGCTTTCATCTGTCTCTTCGTAGCTTATCCGTTCATCGACATGAGGAACTCCTCGTTGTTCTTGCAGCTGACCAGTCGGTCGTAGACGGTGTTCATCGCTTCGATGGGGTTCATCTCGGCAATGAACTTGCGGATGATCCACATGCGGTTCAGCGTGGTCTGATCCTGCAACAGGTCGTCGCGGCGCGTGCTCGACTGCACCAGGTTCATCGAGGGGAAGATGCGCTTGTTCGACAGCATGCGGTCGAGCTGAATCTCGGAGTTGCCCGTGCCCTTGAACTCCTCGAAGATGACCTCGTCCATCTTCGAGCCTGTGTCGACGAGTGCTGTGGCAATGATGGTGAGCGAGCCTCCGTTCTCTATTTTCCGCGCTGCGCCAAAGAATCGCTTCGGCTTCTGCAGGGCGTTGGCATCCACACCTCCGGTGAGCACCTTTCCGCTGGCCGGGCTCACGGTGTTGTAGGCGCGTGCCAGGCGGGTGATGCTGTCGAGGAAGATCACCACGTCGTGTCCGCACTCCACCATGCGCTTTGCTTTCTCCAGCACGATGCCGGCAATCTTCACATGGCGGTCGGCGGGCTCGTCGAAGGTGCTGGCGATGACCTCGGCGTTCACCGTGCGGCTCATGTCGGTCACCTCCTCGGGTCGCTCGTCGATGAGCAGCATCATGATGTAGGCCTCGGGGTGGTTGGCGGCGATGGCGTTGGCAATGTCCTTCATCAGGATGGTCTTACCCGTCTTGGGCTGTGCCACGATGAGTGCACGCTGGCCCTTGCCTATGGGGGCAAAGAGGTCAACGATGCGCGTCGACGGGTTGGTGGTCTGCGCATCGCCCGTCAGGTTGAATTTCTCTTCGGGGAAGAGCGGTGTCAAGTGCTCAAAGCTCACGCGGTCGCGCACCTCGGCAGGATTGCGCCCGTTGATGGCGTTCACGGTCGACATGGCGAAATATTTCTCGTTCTCATGGGGCGGGCGCACCGTGCAGTCGATGACATCGCCCGTCTTCAGCGAGTACTTCTTGATTTGCTGCTGAGCCACATAGATGTCGTCGGGCGACGACAGGTAGTTGTAGTCGCTGGAGCGCAGGAACCCGTATCCGTCGGAGAGGATTTCCAGCACGCCGTTGCCCGTGATGATGTCGGCAAAGTCGTAGCGCACATTAGCAGCCGGGGCCGCCGGCAGCGCCGCCACGGGCTGAAACGCCGCTTCGGGGCGCTGAGGGGCCACGGGGCGGTCGAAGATGTCGAGCGTGGGCATGGCCGACTGGTCCTCGATGGGCAGATCGCACACGGTGATGAAGTCGGAGCCGTCGCCGGGGTCGCCGTCCCACACGGCGCCGTCCTCGTAGGCCTCGTCCACATACTGCGCGTCCAGCGGGTCGCGGCCATCGCCTTCTGCCATCTCGCTTTCTTGCGCCCTGCTGGCCATCTTCTCCTGCAATTGTTCCAGCAGCAGGGGGTCTACGCCATTGTCAGCCGATGGTTCGTTGGCAGCGGCCTCGGGCACCTCCACATCAGCGGGCACCACCTCATCCACCTCTTCATTGCCCTCGGCCTGGGCAGCCTCCTTCTTGGCAGCTTCGGCAGCAGCAATGGCAGCCAACTCGGCCTTCGACTTCCTGCCCCTGTGCTTGGGAAATGTGGCCAGCGGGTCGATGACCACCTCGGCAGCAGCTTCTTCGCCTTTCTCTTCTTTCTTAGCCTTGGCGGCCTTCTTCTTGGTCTTCACCGGCTCATCAGCAAACAGAGAGGGCTGCTCCACAGGGGCTTTCCCTTTCTGTCCTTTCACATCGTGGTTTTCGCCATCCGAGCCATTCACGGTATACACATGGTCGGTATCTTTCTTTGCGATGCGTGTCCGTTTGCGCTTGGGCGAGGCGCTCTCAATTGTGGCGCTCTCAATGGCTGCCTTGTCAAGAATATCGTAGATAACTGTCTCCAGCTTGTCGTTCTGCGACACTTTCACACCCAGTTGCCCGGCAATTTCCATTAGCTGGGCAGCATCCATCTGTTCCAATTGTTCTTTAGTGTACATACAAATATACTAATAAAAGTATAGGATTTCTTTTTAGAATGAAATGTTGAGATATAAAAAACACTTCGCGGAAGGAAGTATAATTCTGAAATCGGCTGCAAAATTACAAAAAAAATCACTTCGGCTGAAAAAAAACGGCGGCATCCCCACAATTTATAAGATTCTTTAACTATATTCCCGCCCCGTGGGCCGCCATTCTGATCGCTTTTGGGGAATCAAAGAGAGGGCAGCGTAGCCGGATGGCCCCGACCAAACATCACCGACAATATGAGTTGTCGGAGTAAATTCAATTAGGGTGTTTTTATACGCGCGTACGCAAACATTATAATTAATATTATATGATTACCGACGCTGGAGGTGTCGCCGTCACTCCCCCAACCCTGTAACTATTCTATATACACATTTACCAAAGTGCCTCCACCGCTCCCCTGAAAGGCAATTGCGAGGAGGGAGCAATTGGGGAGCGAAGAGATAGTGGGGCGTAGCCGGGGTCGGGGGAGGGATGCCTCCACATATTTTCTCTTTTACACTTTTGCACTGGGTTTCACCCCTCCCCTTAGCAGGGACTGGGGGAGCGGTGGAGTAACTTTTGTCCTGAACGACTTCTATATTACAAACCTGTTAATCCCCGTTTTGCTGGGGAGTGTGAGGACACCTGTGGTGAATTCCTATATTACAAACATGTAATTTAAGTTTCGCTCGTTGGGGCCAGCGTGGTGAACCGAGTTGTTACGAAATAGAACACTCGGTAGCTTAAAATCGGAAAGATTGTCAAATTTTTTCAAAACAAAATTTGTTCACGATTGCGAGGCAATCTAGCGCGAAAAACGTCCGTTTGGGAGCATTGTTCGGCCCTCGCCTGATGGAGAACCGAGGGGGAAAAGCCAAATTTTTGCACACACACCATGGCTTTGTGCACGTTTTTTGCCCCTATTTGGTGCCTTTTCGCGGTTTTGTAAGCACGCCGAAAAATAAAAAGTCAACGCCAAATTTTTTTTCGGCGTTGACTTTTTAAAGCCAGCGATGCCCTTTTTTTGCTATATTTGCCCCAATTAATTGAATGACAATCATTTAGCACCCCCACCTCAAAACTCAAAAATTTTCGACCAAAAGTTTTCTCGTGCAGAATTTTTGATTTATGGAGGGGTTAAATGGCCATTTTGTCAATATCTTTCACAAAAACTCATCCTGGCAAGTCACTTCCGCTTTTGAACATAGGGTTCCCTATTTGACGTTCTCTTGAATCAAAGTTGCTAATGGTTACAGCCCCCCGCTCGGCCGAAGGACGCTTGCAAGGCAAGCCCCCCTCCCTTCAACTACTTTTACACACATTTGCCAGAGAATCTCCGCCGCTCCCCCAGCCCCTGCAAGGGGAGGGGTGCGCCTCACAAACATCCTCTTTATATACTTTGTCGCATTCATGCGTACATTTCGGTAGGGACGAACCTTGTGCCGTCCGCAAGCAATTTGCCCACGCGGACGGACACAAGGTCCGTCCCTACGGTGCCGTTCGGGTGGCAAATCCGGCCGAGCGGTCGAACGGTACTTGATACGCCCCCCCCCCTTGCAGGGGCGGGGGGAGCGGCGGGGACACCTCGATGAGT
>JAEEGG010012807.1_pt1 | contig 18025 bp, 3 predicted proteins | sample 9134161 | NCBI WGS metagenome assembly JAEEGG01 (sample SAMN16246543, study PRJNA631951) | gut metagenome | biome: gut microbiome; feature: rumen; material: CR-attached | host: Bos | place: Iran: Karaj | collected 2018-10 | reverse complement strand
AGTAAATCATTATACAATAGGCATTAATTACGGTTATTCCGGTGATGTGAAAATCAATAGTAATAATGATGACAAATACGAAGTAACTGCGTTTTCTGCAGCAGGTGGTATTTATGCGGGGGTTGCAGGCACAGTAGCGGTCAACTACATGGAAAACCAGGTTGATACCACTGTTGCTTCTTCCACTATCGGAACTAGTGGAAGCCGTGCCAAGTCTATAGAAATAAAATCAAAAGATGCTTCAGAAATTAACACTGACTTTGGTTCTGGTGGTATAGGTGCGGCAGGTGTAGGGGCTTCTGTAGTAGTAAATACCTTCAATGGACAGACCAATACTAATATCACTGATAGCAAAGTTTATTCTACAAATGATGTCAATGTAGGAGCCACCGAAGAAAGAAATAGCAAAGAGTTTGGTGTTACAGTCTCAGCCGGTGTTGGCGGCTTGTCTGCAAATGTTCTTGTAATTAATTCTGGCAAGAAGCTAGATTTTTCTGAAACAGATTCAAAAGACGTTTCGGCAGATGTTGACAGGTCTCTTAATATGGCTGACCAAGCTTTATCTAATGATTATGTAAGCAAATACCATCAAGGTGTTCTTTCTGATGCTGAATTAAAGAAGATATTAGGCAATCAGCCAACATACTCTGCTTCACAAGATGGCAAGGCAATTACCCTCACAAAAGTTGATCATTCAACAATAGATTCAAAATCTGGTAAAGTTTCTTCTAATACTAAGGCAGACGGAACCATAGATATCAGACCTAATGGTGGTTCTCTTGGTCTTGTAGGTGTTATGGGGAACTTCGGCTTCATCTATGACAACAAGAACGTCAATAGCCAATTTACTAATTCCACTATTAATGCCGCTAAGGGCATAGATATATTTAGTAATGCTAATGGAAGTAGCTACTCGAGAATGATTCAGGGGGCAGTTGGCGGTGCTACTTATTCTGGTGCTTTTAGTTATCTCTACTTGAATAACAATACTTCGGTTGGTGTGGCAGGTTCCAATCTCACAAATAAAGCCAATAATGTTAATATCATAGCTCAAGATGAAACAGGTGGACATTCGGAAGCTCAAGGTTATCAGTTCGGTGGCGCGGCAGTCGGAACTATATTTGCAAAAGTAAATAATACTTCTAATACAAATACAACAGTTGGAAAAACAAAAATAAATAACGGTTCATCTTCTGGTTCAAATAATATTAGCATTTCTGCTACAAAGAAAAATAAAATTGAAGCGGAAGCTTACGCTGGTAGTGGCGGTGCTCTTGCTGTAAGTGTAATAAGCCCTGTAACAAAAGATTACGGTAAATCTATCGTTACCTTAGCTTCTGGAAATGTTTTTTCTGCTAAAGCTCTCGATGTTTATTCAACTAATATGCCTACCCTTGTCTGCTTTATGAAAGCTGGTAGTGGTGGATTTTTGGGTGTAGGCGTAGGTGATGTCAGTGCTTACCAGTATGGCTCTTCTAATTTAACTGTTAATGATGGCAGTAAATATAACGTTGGCGATGTTAATTATGTAGCCAACATTATTTCAGAGGCAACTCAGGAAAGCCAGGCATATACTGTTAGTTTAGTCGATATAAAGGCTAATAGAGTAGATTCTATCGCTTCACAAACAGTTAATGTAAATGTTGACTTCGCCAAGAATAATTATGCAAATAATACAATTCTGAATATTCGTGGTGAAAACCGAGCCAAGTCTAAGATAACCGTTGAAGGTGTTGGAGTTGGGGGAGTCTTAAGTGTATGCAATAATAAGGCTGAAGCTAACAATGATCTGGTCACAAATGTTAATGTTAAAGGATCAGGAGACCCCAGCTCTTTCGGTCAGATCAATGTAGTTGCCAAATCTGAAGCTGTCAACTCCCTCTATGCCAACGGTGATGGCGGCGGACTTATCGCTGTAAGCCCCTATGCAGGTTCGGTAGAATCCAATATGAATTTAAAGGCCAATGCAAATATTTCTGGTAATATGCAGGCTGAAAAAATTAATGCCGATGCTGTTGGTGTTGCTGATTATAAGGGTTCCACCACTTCTGTCCAAGGCAGTTTCGCCGGTGGTAACGGTGCTATAACCGAAGCCAATATCACTATGGATACCAATGTAAAAGTCGGTGAAAGTGCCAAGCTTACCGCTAAAGAAATAGCTTTGAAAGCTGCAAATGACATTAGAACAGGTTATGAACGAAATGGTCTTAATACAAAATCAAGTATGTATGGTGGTTTCGGAGGTTCAGTCGCAAGAAGCAGACAGAACATAACTTCTACTGCCCTTGTCGACATAGGAAAGAACGCTTCGCTTATTGCTGAAGATGCAATCAATATAGATGCTTTCACTAAGACAGACCTTAAGAATAGCTCTAAATCAACTGGTGCTGGTATCGGCTCTCATCCAAGCAACAGATCCGATACTGAAATCACTCTTAATGATTATATTATTACTGGTGAAGGTTCATTACTCAAGACAACAAAAAAATCAGCTGATATAAATCTTGCAACTTCCTATAACTTCGTGGCTTCATATACCGCTTATTCTGAAGTTGAAGGCTCTGCAGGTGGTTCTACAAGTGCTACTTCAAAATATTTTGTTACTAATAATAACAAGATTGATTTGAATGGTAGTATTTATAGCACTAATGATATTAATCTTTACACTGATAGAAGTACTGATGGTGTGCTTTCTAACCTCAAACTCTATGGTAACGCAGAAGCTTACACTAGATCTGTTATTCCATGGAAAACAGATGCAATTCTAGAATGTGATATTAAACGTAACAATAATATAAATGTCGGTTCTAATTCCTTGTTAAGAAGTATTCGTCACACTACTATGAATGCCGATGCTGGTAAGCTGAATTATACACGCTATACAAAAGAATATACCTGGTATTCTAAGGATAAAGATGGAAATCCTGTAAAAAATCCTGTTACCTCTGTTGGACAAGGAACAAATGGCGATAAATTAGCTGATAACAATGCTATAAACGTAGATGGCAAAGTAATTGCTGGTATAGAAAATAAAGTCAACATAAAAATTGATGGCAAGGTTATGTTTGATAATAGTGCTACTGGCGATGGAATAGTCAGAACCCCGACTATAACCAGTTCTTCTGAAGAATATAAAAACCAGATTAAATACGGCACTATGGAATATGCCAACAAGCTTTTCAAGAGATACGAAGAAGTAAGTAAGCTTTGTGCTGAAAATGGTGGCACTCTCGTTGGTGTTAACTATGAGGCAGAAAAACAAAGGCTTATTGGTGAAATGGAAAAATACGGCCTTTATGATTCTAAAACAGGTAAGTTGGCTAGGAGTCTGCCTATAGATTACATTGAACTGCCAGATATGATCAGTTCAGGCGGTAATGTCTATTTAAATATAGATAATGGCAAAAAGGTTACAGGCAATGGTCTAATTCAGGCTAAAGGTGCACCAGAAATAAAGGTTGAAAACAATTCCAATCTATATATGATTGTCAATGACCTTAGCATATTGGAACCAGGCGGAGAAATATTCCTTAAAGATCTGGCATTAGGGAACAATGCAAAATCTTCGTTAGCCGTTAAAGAGGCTAAAACAGACGCTGCAAAGAATTCTCTGATTGACATAAGAGAAAACTGGGAAGGGGCTTTTACTGTTAATTACACTGACCCTTCTACAAAGAAGAAAGAAATAGTCAACTATACGCCCCTTAGCAATCTTGAAATCAATGGTCATATTGAAAACGATTTTGGTCAGGTAAATTTCTTTAATGCGTATAAAGATATTATAATGCAAGGTAAGACTGCAAAAGATTCTGCCTCAATTAAAGCTGCAACTATTTCTATCAGTGCTCCTAAAGGCTCTATTGCTCAGGGCTATACCGAAGGTATTACCAATATAGGTTTTACTCCTGAATTAGTTTTGAAACAATACGCCAATGATTTAGAAAATTATATATCTAAAGGTGTGACAGGCAATACAACAGCCTCCTTATCTAGAAATCTAACTTTAGATCAATTGACCGAATATGAAAATAAATATAAAACCGCTGGTAAAAATGTTAATGAGTCTTCGTCAGGTGTATGGCTGGCTGGTGGTTCTGTATTCTTGAACGGTGACGACATCAATATTAACGGAACTATCCAGAGCGGTTATTCTCAGTTTATTGCCAACCTTGACAATTGCGATTCTACAATTAACAGCATCAAGAATACATATTCATCTAAAGGCTCTCCAGAAGTTACAGATGCCTATTTGAAAGAATACTGCAAGTTGAATCAAAGTGGAATGTTGTGGGATGAAACTACTGGAACTTATAAATATGTCGTCCAGGCATATTATAACCCACAGACTGATAAGGTTATTCTTGAAGATGTAAATTCACAGGGCGGTAAAATCTATCTCACTGGTAGAATAAGTAATACAGGTCACGGTAAAATCTTTGCCGCAGATGGAGCTTCCGATATTAACATCACCAATAAAACAGGAAAAGACCTTGTTGCAAATATTCTTGATGTTGGTGAAAGAGAAGGTCTGATCAGGATAATGGACTTAGGCAGGAATAAAGATGATAAAGGCAATGATATTCTTGCCACTCTAACCGAAATGACTTCAAAAGATACCAAAGTATGGTATGTAAGCAATAAGGGGCAGTCTAAAAATCCTGATAGGGTTTCTGGTGTCAGCAGTGAATATACTCCTAACAAAGGATTGACCTATAACTGGTCTACTGGTTATCAAAGTGTTACTCTTTATAACTATATGACTTCCTATGATTTTACAATATGGGGTGCGATTGATTATAACGAGCAGCATTGGAGTGACATGCAAGCTAAGATGTCAAGAGGCGAAATAACTCCAGAGGTACTTAGTAAAAAAGAAAAGCTACCAGGAACCTATATTGGCAATTATACCGACCTTGGAAACAATAGTTACGGGCTTGTTTTAATTAACAGAGAAGAACAAACAGACGGTCCATATACTTCTAAATCAACAATTTATGATAACTGGACTCATTTTTCAGGCACAGATTACTATTGGACTATTTATAAAACAGGAAATACTGAAACTTTCAAACATTCTCTTAAAGCGGATAATCCGATAAAAATCGGTTTTATTCACGGAAATGGCGACATTAACGTTACAACCAATTCTAATCTAACTTTAACTTCTGATGTTATAAGCAAAAATAATAATGCAAATGTTAAGCTTACTTCAACTAACGGTTTTATCGAACAGACAGGAGGTAAAATCTACGCTGATAATATCTGGTTGAATGCTACAAATGGAATTGGCAGTGACAATGCTATTAACCAGCAGATGCAGTCAACCAACGGTGTGTTCAGTGCTATAACTGCAAATGGTGATGTCAATCTGCTCTCTCTTAATAAAGCTGGTGAAAAGAACAGCAATTTGAAACTTACAGCTAACACAGATAACGGTAATGTAAGCGTTCTTGCAGACGCATCCCTGCTGAACGGTGCCGAAAGCGTGAACGCAAAGGGTAATAGAATCGATCTGACCAGTAATTATGGCTCTATAGGAACTGGTAAGTCATTGCTTACAATTCAGGCCGGTCAGTCTATTGTCAACCCGGGCGATACTCTCTCTGCAAGTGTTAATGCCACAGCTTTGAAAGATGTGGCTTTAGAGCAGACTTCTGGCGATATGCGTATCGGCAGGATTGTCTCTAAAACAGGCGATGTCTATATTAATTCTGACGGCAGTCTGATTGACGCTCTGCCACCCAGTGGAATCGCCCAGACTAATGAATCGGCAGATAATCTTATAGCGAAATGGAAATCTTTAGGCATCATCAGTGAAGATGGCAAGGATAATTCCGCCGAAAAGAAGAAAGAAGTCATCGAAGGTTATAAAACCAATATTAATACGCTTTTCAAAAGATATAATAATTTGAAAGAATATTATACTTCAGATGAACACAAGAACGAAGCTGACGGTGAAAACTATAAAGAATATAATTCACTCAAGGAAATGTTCGGCAGTTATACTTCAGCCGATAAATGGCTTGAAGCTCAGAACAAAGACAAGAACAGCGAATACTACAGACTCCAGAACGAAGTAACTTATGGCTGGACTCAGGATGCTCTTCTCTACGCAATCCAGAACTCGATTATCAACAAGGAATCCGGCTCTACAACTTCTGAAAAAGACGCTTCCGATGCCAATATAAAGGGAAGAAACATCTTTATTAACGCAAAAGGTGGAATCGGTAGTGATGAAGTTCCTGAAGTAGTAGATATTTCTAATTTGCAGTCAGAAGAAGGTCTGGATTCCCTTAAAAAACTGGCAGCCGCCGAAGCTTCAGACGTAAAATGGGGCTATGATGGCGATAATGTTGATGAAAATAAAGCTACTATCAACAGGGTTAACGGTATTTTAATCGACGCTTCAGGTTATTTACAGGCTAACGCAAAGGGTAATGTCTATCTTGAAGATGTCAACAATAATGCTATTAAGATTAGAAAAGTGGATTCTGGAGAGGGTAATATCAGAATTTACGGTAAAAATGGCATTTATAACGTAAACGCTAATACTGATGAAACTATACTGTCTGGTAAAGATTTGATATTGGAAAGTGGCAACGGTTCAATAGGTTCTTCAACAGCTCCTATAACTACAGATATGTCAGGCTATGTGACCGCCAGAAGCAATTCCGATATCTGGTTATATCAGAACGGCGCTAATCCTCTTATCATTTCTGCAATGTATGCAGGTGGTAACATATCAATTCGTGCCATGAACTCTATTTTGAGCGTATACAATGGAGTTCAGGCTGATGAATTGGGTTATATAAATGCTAATGGTGATTTAACATTACTTTCTGACCAAGGCGATATAGGTGAAGCTAATGGAAAGGGTTTACGCGTTAAACTTGCTAAAGATAAAGTTTTGGATGCCGAAGCTAATTCTATTTATATTAAGAGTTTTGGTGAAGAAGGTAAGATTAATTTTGGTAAGTTTATTGCTAGAAACGGCAATATTGGTCTTGATGCCAAACTCTGGGATGTTTTCCTGAAAAATAATGTTTCAGCTAAAAATATTGAATTTATTGTAAGGTCAATAACACAGCTTGCCGGCAGTCTGACTGCATCCGATTTCCTTAATATTACTGCTGAAAATGGTATTCTATTAGATAAAGAAAACAATTCTGTCCGCCAGGCTTCGTTTATAAATAATAAGAAAGGTGATATTCTTTTCTATAACCATGGAGACCTGACACTTAAGAATGTTGAAAACAAGGCTGAAGGCGGTAATATCGGAATTCTGAACGAAGGCTCAGTAACTTCTGAAAATGGTATAAATTCTAATGGTAACCTGTTGATTTATGCTAATAGTGACATAGAATTACAAAAAGATACAAAAGCAAGAGAATGGCTTGGTATTTATGCAGAAAAGGGTGGAATCAAAGCCAGATCTCTGACTGGTGGCAGTATAGACCTTATGGGCGAATTGAATGGTTTAACTGCTGATAATATCAATTCTGGTAATTATATAAATGCAGAATTTACTCAAGGTGATATAACCACAGGCAATCTGACTGCAAATGGTGGTGAGTTAAAGCTTATAACTCACGATGGCAATATTTCTTCTAAAGTAATTAAAGCTCAGAAAGATATTGATATTGTCGCTTATAATGGTGATCTTGAATTTACATCATTAGAAAATAAAGAAGGAGACGTGGAAGCTGTCGGCTACAATTCTTTAACTGCTGACAGCATCGTTGCAGCAAAAAATTTCCTTGTTGGCTCCTTAGGCGATGTTAACATTAAATCTCTCACAGGTGGCAGTGTATTTAGTGAATATACTACTGAAACATTTGCTCAATCTGATATAGAAGATATTACATCTTATTTGTTAGGTCAGAATGTTACTATTAATGTTATTTCTGTATTTAATAATCTATTAGGAATTGCTAATGGGAAAATTAAATCTGATAAAATTTCAATAGGTCATGATGGCAGTCTCAACGCTTTTAATGATATTGAAATCAATAGCATTAAATCTGGTAATAACCTGGAAATAGTCTCTCATGATGACGGTTTAATTAAAATTAACGATATTGCTACAGATAAGGGCAGCTTGAGTGTTTCTAACGAAATAGGGAACATTGAACTTATTTCTGTAAATTCAGGATCAGATGTACATCTAAGCAGTGCTAAAACTGGTGATATCCAAATTGATAACCTTAATACAAAGAATTCCGGTTCTTTATATGTAAACATCAACGATGGTAACTTCAATATAAAATCTGGTAACATTGATGGTGAAGCTTCTATTTATTCTGAAAATGGAGAAGTCTTATTAACAAAGATTCAAGTAGGAAAAGAATTAGACGTCAGAGCTAAAAATGGTCCTATTAATATTACAGAAAATACAACAATTGGTGGAGACGCCACATTACAATCTGACACAGAAAGCGTAATTCTCGCTGATGCAGATGTTGCTGGAAACATGAAAATTTCTGCTAATACATTCGCTTCTATTGTAGATGCGTTCGTTGGTGGCTCAATGTTAATGAAAGGCAGTATAGAAGGCTGTTATGCAAATGTTTTGAATGTTGGTAATGATTTAATTATAAATACACTGATTGGTGCAATTAATGTTAATAACGCTATTGTAGGCAAAAATACCTATATTACAATAGATGATGAAAAAGGTAAGAACATAGACATAAATAATATAAAGACAGGCACAGGTTCAGAAGGCAATTTAATAGTAACTTCTTATGCTTATTCACTAGATGAAAATGATAAAATATTAAATAAAGTCAGAATCATAGATGCTGTAGCTGCAAACAGATTAATCATTAATTCTTATTCTAATATAGTGCTTAACTCTGCTTATGCATTAAATGGAAAACTTGAAGTATTAGCAGGCGGAGACGTTGTAGCAGATTTGATAAAAGCAGCCAGAGATGTATTTATTTGCACATATGCAGGTATGGTCAAAATAACAAAAGTCATATCCGGTGACAGTTTATTTATAGGAGCATTTGGCGGTGGTTTAAATGTTGAAGATATCGAAACTCTTAATCCGGATGCTGATATTGAACTTGCTATATTAAAAGGTGACCTGAAAATAGCTAATGCATCTTCAGCCAGAGATTTGAATTTCTCGGCATTAGACGGAAATATTTACATAGATAATATTTCTGCTGGAAAAGATATCAATTTTATTGGCGGAGTTGACGGCGAAACAGATATTACAATTAAAAATACAAATGCCGTCAACGATATTAATATCGCCAATGGAAAAGGTAAAGTTGAAATCGGCAATACCAACATAGGAAACGATTTGAAAGTTGCAATAAATGGTAACTTAAATATCAATGACGTAGCAGTTGCTAAGAACACTAATATTATTACTTATAACAATAGTTCCGTTACAATGGATAACTTAAATTCCACTGGCTTAGAAATAACAGACGAAGGCAAGAGCAATGTTAATATAACTGATTCTTCAATTGATAATATTGAAGCTTCAGTGAATGGTGATCTGACTGTTAACAATCTGTCCAACAAAGTTATGTCTGCTGTTTTGAATGGCAATAATAATATAACCGGTCTTTCTTCTGAAGATATGAAAGTTGCTTTTAATGGTAATTCTGTCATTAAAGATTCAAAACTTATAAAAGCTGATCTAACCAATAATAGTGAATTATTGGTAGAAAAGAATAATGGACAGGATATCAAGTTAACCAACAATAATAATCTTAAAGTTGCCAATAATACAATTGATAGTCTTGAATTAATCAATAACAGCCAGGCTGTAGCCGAGGATTCATCTGTTAATTCACTGACTGCTGTTAATAATAAAAATGGTAATCTTGAATTAACCGGTAATATAAAAGTCAGCAATATAAATCTGACTAATAAAGGTTACACTTTAATTCATAATTCAACTATTGATTCAGCTGTTGCTTCAAATGAAGGCAGATTTGAATTAACTGCTGCGCCTGTTAACAGTTTGGATTTAACTAACAAATCTGATGGTGAAGCTTCAATTCATGATATAACCGTCAAATCGATTACAGCTGTAAATAGTGGTGAATTAAAAGTTAACAGCCTTAAAGGTGATAAACTGGAACTGACTGACAACGCTGTAACCAATATTGACAATTCAGAAATTAAGTCAATTAATGCAAAAGTTAATGGCTCGGTCAATATCAGCAACCTAGTCAATAGTAGTATGTCGTTAGTCAATAGCGGCAATACAAATATAACCAATTCAACAACTAATAATTTGGAATTATCGAATAATGGCAAATCCACTATTAAAGATTCTAATATAACATCTATAGCAGCATCAAATGAAGGTAATCTTGATTTGTCTGCTACACCTGTTGAAAAATTTGATTTAACTAATAAATCTAATGGAACTGCGCTGATCCATGATACTGAAGTTAAATCCATGACAGCTTCTAACAATGGTGATCTCAATATTAATAATCTTACAGGCAATAATATTGATTTAACATCTACTGGCAAAACTGATGTAACTAATTCAACAATAGCAGATTTTAATTTGACTAATACTGGTGTATCAAAGTTTGCTGATAATAAAAAGATAAATTCAATCAAAGCTGATAATGGAGGAAAGTTGGAATTAACAACTTCAGAAATTGATACTTTGAATTTATCAAATAAGGTTAATGGCAATGCTTCAATTCATGATACATCTGTCAAGAATCTGACTTCTGCCAATGATGGTGAAATTAATGTTACTAAGCTGACCAGTGATAAAGTTGTATTAACAAATGCAAGCATTATTAAAATCGAAGATTCTAAGGTTACTGACATTAAAGCTGATAATTCAGGTAATCTTACTATCAATAAGATTGACAGTGAAAAAGCTGTTTTAATAAGCAGTGGTAATACTAAGATTGATGATTCAAAAATTACTAACATTAATGCCAACATCAGTGGTTCTGCTACAGTAAATAAGCTGACAACCAGTCTGGCAACTTTCGTAAATAGTGGAAACACAACTATCAGTAACAGTGAAACTGATAGGATTAATTTGACCAATACTGGCAAATCAACTCTTAATAATCTTGATGTTAAGAATACCGGTTATCTTGTTAATAAAAAAGGTGAAATGAATCTGAATGATATTAATGCAACCAGAAACTTAGATGTTAATTCTACTGGTGGAAGCATAAATATGAGCGGTATTGACATTAAGAATGACTTTAACTTCGCATTAGCAGGCAACAGTGGAGTTAAATTTAATGATATAATTATAGGTCATGATTTCAATGTTTATGCTGGTAAAGCTGTTCTTAACGGCTCAACACTTAATGTAGGCAATGATATGCGTACTTACACTTATTCTAAGTATTCAAGTCCAAAAGCTTCATTAAGAGCTGCCGTTGCTCCTAACAGCGGAACAGGAAAAGCATCGGAAAAAGAAGAAGGCTTCACTTTAATTCTTGACCAGTTGAATATCGGCGGCGGTTTATATGTTGATAATCCTGATGTAACAATTAAAGTTAAAGAATCTCAGGTAGGTCATGATGTAAATATAGATGCCGGTAAAGAAAATATTCAACTTGATAAACTTGATGTCGACGGTGGAAACCTCGATATTAAGGGTACTACTGGCTCAATTAAACTTGGAAAAATAAATGTAGATAATGATACTAAGATTAATTTGGGTAGTGGTAACCTTGAGGTTTCCGACTTAAATTCTAAACAGGAAATTGATTTTAATGTTGGTGGCAATATCACATCAGACAAGAATATCGAAACTCAGAATAAATCTGTAAACATAGTTGCTGGTGGTAGAGTCGATGCTTATAAAGTTCTTGCTAAACAGCAGGGAAATATTGAAGCAGTAAACGGCGATATCATTATTGGTCAGATTGATGGTAAGACTCTTGTATTTAAGCAGGATACCAATGACAGATCATTAAGAATTCGTGAAGCAAACGTTGAAACAACATTAACTGCAGGTTCTGATAATATTGATATAGATTTGATTAACCAAACCATAGATGATGACAGAATTGGTATAGACTTTACACGAGTTAACGGCCGAGCTATGGATAATGTTGTCATCAGGGATGTTAAGACCAACACTGGTGTTAATATGTTCAATCTTGTTTCTACATTTGCAAATATCCACGTAAGCAATGAAATATTCAATCTGAAACAGACTTATCTGCTCAGAAAGGGTGATTTAAGCAATACATCACTTAAATTCAGACTCTTCGGAGATAATCCTAAATACAGCAAAGATCCTGATATTATTGCTTTCTTCGCACCGATGAAAAATCATAAGAGTTTTGCAGATATCAGCTTCACTAATGAATGGAAGCCTGAAAAACAGGATTATTACCCACTGATTTCTAAGAATGACTACAAACGAATGTTCAACCAGTATACAGTTGTTCAGGACTTTGAAACTATGCGCCTAGCTTATGAAATCAGAGTTGATGATTTACATGATGAAATTTACAACAAATTTGATCATAGAAAATTCAATAATTCAAAAGCCTTCTATGTTGATTATGGTAATGAATTATATTCTGATAGCGAAACCATTAATCTTGATGATATTGAAATCCCTGCTGGTCTCGAATTCGACTCTGCCAGTGGAGAAATTAAGGCAGTAGGGTCGCACATCAAACCACAAAAATCAGTTGATTAATAGAATTAATAAAGAATACCCCCTGAAAAGGGGGTTTTCTTTACAATACTAAAACCTAAAACTAGAATAATTATTCAACTTAGGATATAATAATTTATATTTTGTTATCTTTTAGAAAGATATTAATGAATATTATGAAAAAACATATAAAAGAAATAGCTCTATCACTTACTTTTGGTATTTTTTTATTCCCCCTTTCTCTTTCTGCTGAAAATTTAACTCCTCAACAGCAGCAAAGTCTTAGAACCCCTGATTATAACCCAGGTTCTTTATTAATGCAGAGGATGAAAGAACTTCAACGTTATAATACTGATAGTGAAGCTTATAAATTGAAAGAAAATGCCGAAAGGCAAGAAGACGAACCTAAAACAGTTGAAGGAAGACCGGAAGCTCCAGCCGTCACATTAACCTTAGATCACCTGGAAATTCCTGATTCAGAAGTATTGTCAAGAGAAGAATTAGACGCTATTTCTTCAAAATACTCAGGAAAAACTGTAGCTATTTCTGATTTATATGATGCTATTGATGAAATTAATAATTTATATGCAAAAAAAGGCTATCTTACAACCAGAGCAATTTTGCCTCCTCAAAAGATAGAAAATAATACTGTTAAAATTATGCTTATTGAAGGCAAAGTAGGGCAGGTTATAATTGATAATAATAGATATACAAAATCTGCCTATATAAAACGTTGTATTAAGGTTCCAGAAGGTGTTGTTCCAAATATAAACAAAATAAGAAGAAGTATTCAGAGGTTTAATACAACAAATAAAACCATACTTCAAATAAAAATGGTTGCTGGTGAAAAGCCACTCACTACAGATTTTTATATAGTAGCAGTAGAACCAAGTAACAAAAGAAGTGTTACTACCTTCGCTGATAATTCTGGCAGTAAAAATTCAGGGAAATATCGCTATGGACTATCTTACTCAGATATAAACCTATCTGGTCGTTGTGATATCTTCAATCTGACAGCTTTAACTTCTAAAAATTCTCAAACAGGTATGGTTAGCTACAGTACACCTATTGGCTATAATGGAAACAGAATGTCAATAAGCCATAATACTAACCATATGAGAGTAAGTGAAGGCTATATGAAAGATTTGGATGTAAGAGGCAGATCTAATAGTGATACACTTACATTTATCAAGCCAACAAAATCTACTTTTAACAAAAGAAATGAAGTTACTCTAGAAGTTCAGAAACAAAAATCAACCACTAAAATATTAGGAAACGATTTCGTCAGAGACAGAGAAAACCGCTTTACAATTGGTTATAGCTCAATGCTTGTAAAAAGTAATCAGATTATATATTTCAAGCCTGCTTATACTTATAATAAACATAAAAATATTGACGGTGAAAAGAACAGTGGAAAAAGAATCACTTTAGACAGCATGTGGCAGAAATTCCAGAAAAAGGGAAACATTATGTCATTAAGAGTTTCTGCACAAAAAGATCTTGATGAATATATTCCATCTGCTGACCAATATTATCTTGGCGGTCAGTATTCTGTAAGAGGTTATAACGAAAACGTTATAGGCGGAGATGCTGGTGTAAATGTAAAATTTGATTATTCTTTCCACACAAAAACAAAAGGTTTGAACTTTGTCACATTCTTTGACTGGGGCCGCTTATCTGGTGACACCTTATTGACTACTAAGGAAATTTATTCAGCTGGTTATGGGCTTGAATATTCAAGAAATGGGCTTTCTTTTATTATATTCACTGGTTATCCATTAAAACGTGATATAGGTGATACAAGAGCAGATAAATCTATAACTAATTTTTCTTTAAGTTATACTTTTGATTAAATTAAGGAGTGATGAATGAGCAAGATTCTTAAACAGACATTTAAAGAAATAGAAGGCTTTGAATATATAAGTCCCAAGATTGCAATGGATGAAGCTGCAAGATGTTTACTTTGCTATGATGCTCCTTGTAGTAAAAGCTGTCCTGCAGGAACTGACCCTGCAAAGTTCATACGATCAATCAGATTCAGAAACGTTAAAGGCGCTGCTGAAACAATTCGTGAAAACAATCCATTAGCTGGTATCTGTGCTAGAGTCTGCCCTTATGACAATTTTTGTGAAAAAGCTTGTAGTGCAACCAAAATAGAAAAACCCATTCGAATTGGTTTACTTCAGCAGTTTGCTGTTCAGCAGGAAAAAGCTTATGGAATGAAAACTTTGCAAGCAAATTCCGAAAAGAAAAATAAAAGAATTGCTTGTGTTGGCGCTGGTCCAGCATCATTAACAGTTGCTTCAGAATTAGCTAGAAATGGTTATGATGTTACAATTTTTGAAAAGGAATCAAAGGCTGGCGGAATGCTAACTTATGGTATAGCTCCTGTTAGACTTCCTCAGGATGTTATAGATTATGATATTGAACAAATAAAGAATCTTGGCGTTAAATTCATTTTTGATACAAAAGTTCAGAAAGAAGATTTGAAAGATTTTGATGCTGTATTTATTGGAACAGGACTCTGTGGTGAAAACCTACCTGATATTGAAGGAACTAATCTTCAAGGCTCTTATTCTGCTGTAAAATTCTTAAAAGAATTCAGAAAAAGCAATTCATATTTTGTAAAAGACAAAAATGTTGTTGTCATCGGTGGCGGTGATGTTGCAATAGACTGTGCCGTAACAGCGAATGTTTATGGTGCTAAGGATGTCAGAATTGTTTACAGAAGAACCTTAGAAGAAGCTCCAGGCCAGATGCGAGAATTTTTACATGCTTTTGAACGCGGAATCAGCTTAACTACCAACATGGCTCCTGTAGCAGTAAAAGGTAATGGAAAAGTTGAAAGCGTTGAGTTCGAAGGTTTTAGAAACAAAGCAGATAAAATGGTAGTTTCTGCAGATGTAGTAGTCTTTGCTACTGGTCAAATTTCTGAAATTAAAGAAACAGGTCTGGTAAAAGATGAATATATTAATGAAAAAGGTTTGATTAAAGTCGAAGATTCTAAGATTAACGAAAATTTCTTCGCAGCTGGTGATGCGGTTCATGGAGCAAAAACTGTTGTCGAAGCTGTAAAAGCAAGTAAAGAAGCAGCTAAAAAGATTATGAATTACTTAAATGGGAGGAAATAAATAATGGCTATAAAAAAAGATTTATCAATAAAATACTTGGGCGTTGAATGTCTTAATCCATTTTTCCTTTCATCATCACCAGTTTGTGCCAATTATGAAATGGTAGCAAAAGCTTATAAAGAAGGCTGGGCAGGCTGCTTTTTTAAGACAGTAGGTCCTTATGCCATGGATGAATGCTCTCCTAGATTTGACAATGTTGCAAAAGAAGGCACTCCATGGATAGGGTTCAAAAACATGGAACAGGTTTCTCAGCACACACCAGAAGAAAACTTTGAAGCCATGGCTAAATTGAACCATGATTTTCCAGAACATATAACTGTTGCATCAATTATGGGTTCAAATGTAGAAGAATGGAAAAAACTTGCTACTATGGCTGAACAATGTGGCGCAAAACTTATTGAAGGCAATTTTTCATGCCCTCAGATGGCTACTAATGCTATGGGTTCAGATGTAGGTACTAACCCTGAATTGCTTTTTAAATACAGCCAGGCAGTAGCATCAGTTACTAAAATTCCTTTCATAGCAAAAATGACCCCAAATTGTACTGAAATGGTTTCTCTAGCTAAGAAAGCTATTGAAGGCGGTGCAAAAAGCGTTTCTGCAATAAATACAATAAAATCTATAACCAATATAGATTTTGAAAATATGACTGCTATGCCTGTAGTTAATGGCAAGTCGTCTATTTCAGGTTATTCTGGTGCTGCAATAAAACCTATTGCTTTAAGATTCTGTGCTCAGCTTTTACAGGGCATCGAAGGCTTAGAACTCTCTGGCATCGGCGGAATTGAAACCTGGCGAGATGCAGCAGAATACCTAGTATTAGGTTGCCGCAATCTACAAGTAACTACTTCGGTTATGCAATATGGTTATAGAATTGTAGAAGATATGCAGAATGGTTTAATGCATTTTATGGCAGAAAGAGGCTATAACAAATTAGACGATTTTGTTGGTAAAGCAATAGACAATATTATTCCTGCTGAAAACCTCAATAGAGATTTTATGCTTCTACCTAAATTTGATGATAAGAAATGCATTGGTTGCGGTAGATGCTATGTTTCCTGCTATGATGGCGGTCATCAGGCATTAAAATGGAACGAAGAAGATAGAAGACCTGAACTTATAAAAGACAAATGCGTTGGCTGTCACCTCTGTTTAAATGTTTGCCCGATAACCAACTGCATAACTACAGGAGAAATAACCTGGAAGAAAGCCAGAAAGCCTGTGGATGTTACTTATAAAAAGGATTACAGTTCTTTAGGCTTATAATTATATAATGACGGATCAGACCAATTATATTTATCAAACCATTGTTTCAGATATGTCTGAAGGGTTAATGGTCATTGGGTTTGATGGGATTATTACCCATTTGAACTCTGCTGCTGAACAAATTCTTGATAAAAATGAAAAAGATTTGATTGGTAAGAAATTTGCAAAATGTTTCTTCCTCTATGAAGAAAATGACCAGTTCAATCAGGCAATCTTAGATGCAATATACGATAAGAACAAATCACATAGAAATATTGTTTCTTATTATAATGGAAATAACTTTAAAGAATTAAGTATAACAACATCTTTTCTGCATAATAATGGTTCAAAAGTTGGTATAGTTATAGTACTAAACGATATAACTGAATTAGTTGAACTTCGTGACTCTTTAAAAGCCATGGAACAAATAAAGAAACTGAATTCTCAGTTAGAGTTAAGAAATAAACTTCTTAGCGCTACTTTTGGTCGTTTTCTATCAGATGAAATAGTAAAAGAACTGCTTGAAACACCCGGTGGCCTACAAATCGGTGGAAAAAAGAGACACATTACTGTAATGATGAGTGATTTACGTGGGTTTACTCAAATGAGTGAATCACTAGACCCGACGCAGCTGATTGATATGCTTAATCATTATCTTACAGTAATGTCTGACATTATAACAGAACATAAAGGTACTATCATTGAATTTCTAGGTGATGGTATACTAGTAATTTTCGGTGCTCCTATAGATAACAAGAATCATGCATTAGATAGCGTTATTGCAGCAATCAAGATGCAAAAAGCAATGCCTTCAATAAATAAATGGAATTTACAGCAGGGTTATCCTAGTCTAAGTATGGGCATAGGAATAAATACTGGTGAAATGATTGTTGGTAATATAGGGTCTGAAAAGCATACCAGATATGGAGTTATAGGCAAACATGTAAATCTTTGCGGCAGAATTGAAAGTTATTCTGTCGGAGGGCAGGTTTTAATTTCTCCATTAACTAAATCTTTAATT
>JAEEGG010012804.1_pt1 | contig 18027 bp, 15 predicted proteins | sample 9134161 | NCBI WGS metagenome assembly JAEEGG01 (sample SAMN16246543, study PRJNA631951) | gut metagenome | biome: gut microbiome; feature: rumen; material: CR-attached | host: Bos | place: Iran: Karaj | collected 2018-10 | reverse complement strand
ATGGAAAAGGGAATGGATGATTACCCTGACAAACCGTCAACACAAATATCTCATAGTCATCATGGTTGGCGAGCGCATTGGCCTTTTCGACCAAGACCCGTTCCATTCCGCCCCAAATGGCCAAGGCGTCAGTGACATACAGGATTCTCATTTCAGCAATTCACAAATTCTCCAATTCTCTAATTCTTGGTCTTCATTAAGTTTTCATCACTATCCTCGTAATGGTCTTTCTTGAAGAAGATACGGGTGATGCCCCGTCCCTGAACCTTGACATGTTCTACGAAACTCTGCCATATAGACTGGGAACCGATGGTGCCATAACCTGTGACCGGACGCGCCTGTCGGTTATAGAGAAAGGCTATCTTACCGTAAGGTTTCAAAGACAAGGCCAAAGAGCCATCCTCACCCCGTCGAATGTCCGTCCGAATCTTCACTTTCCGAGCATATTCGGCATTGAAAGCGAAGACCATACCACGGACACACAATTCTGGTCGCTTGAAATGTTGGACATACAGGAAGAGGTCGCGCACCAACTCAAAGAGATGCAGTCCCAAGGCTGAATGCTTCTCATCTGGAAAGAAACTCCAGAACGAACTGACACAAGAGACATCCGGCCTCGACAACTTCGTCATCATCAGATCAACATAACGCGGAGGATAGAACGTATCAGCATCAATACAGAAATGATACTTACCCCTGGCATGATCTAAGCCACACTGACGGGCAAAGCCTGGGCTCTGCTTTGACTCATTGAAATAAGGAAGTCCTAACCGCTGGTATACTCTCTCAGTCCGGTCCTTAGAATTATTGTTCACGCCAAGGATCTCTATCGGATAGTTGGTCTGAAGTTCACTCAGTGACCAAAGGCAAGCCGCCAAACGCATCTCTTCGTTATAGGCGATGACCACAATGGAGATCAAAGGGTCAGGATTCTGCTTTGCTGCCAACTGCCTTTTAATCTGGTCCAACACCTCATCGGGAACCTCCTTGTAGGACTTCCCATAGATGCTGAGATATTTTTCATACCACTTTGCCATATTTCCCTGTTTAATATCTGAGTGCGAAGATACGCTTTTTCCAGCACATATCCAAATTTTAGACTAACTTTTTCAACTTTCCCAAACCGTAGACCAACGACACACAAAGTCTTGCAGGAAGTCTGCCGAGTAAATACAATGCCAAATTCTTATATTTAGACTGACGGAAATGACAGACTTGCCAGAAAGATGCCGGATGTGTTAATAAGGCCTTGATTTCTCTATCAGACATCGAAGGCGTAATATCCTGTCGGCGCTTTAGAACATTAAAGGCCATATAGAGCCCAGTCATCACAATGTTGTAGCAACGGTTAGGGAAATACACCTTATTATATAATATAGAGGAAGTCTCTCGCAAGTGATTAACCGTTCGGGCATTTCTCAGGATTTCTTCCTTCGGAATCTGATGCCGATGCTGATATCGGGAGAGGGAGTTTTCATGGCACCAATAATAATACGTGATATCTGGCAACAAGACTGCCCTTGACACCAAAGTCACCAAATCGAAAGTAAAGACGAGGTCTTCCCAATAGTCAGTCTCCATAAAATGGTGATGATGTTCTCTCAAGAGAGAGGTCTTGACAAGATAGTTACAGGCAGAAGCCTGAATGCCAACATACTTCCGATAGGCAAAGGATGCCAACTGATCCTCACCCAACAACCGCAATTCCGGATACTGATATTTCTCTCGTTCACCATCGATACCAATCTTTTCATAGGAGCCAAAAGCGATTTCTGCCTCATAGCGTCGGATGTTGTCCATCAGCAGAGCAATCGTATGCCCAGCCATCGTATCATCGGCATCCATAAAATAAAGATAAGTTCCTGATGCTTCGTCAATAATTCGATTTCGGGCAGCCGACACGCCTAAGTTATGGTCATGGGAAATGAAGCGTATGGCTCCACCACGAGGATGATTTTTCTGAAAGCCTTCCAATATCGCCAAAGAGCCATCGGTACTGCCATCATCCACCAACAAGAACTCGATAGACGGATACGACTGAACCAAAGCAGACTCCAATGCCCGGGACAGATACCTCTCTGCCTGATACACTGGTATTCCTATGGTCACATCGTATTCCATTCCCCACAATTCTCAAATTCCCTAATTTTTGATTACCTTTTCAAATAGGGCTATCCACTGATTGGCAATGGTTGTCATCTCATAACGTTGTGCTGTTTGACGGGCCTGTTGACCCAATCGTCTTCTCAGGTTCTCATCAGTCATTAGAACCATGAGTTTCTCGGCCAAAGCATGCACGTCCCCAGAAGGAACTAACAGTCCATCAACCCCATCAGTAATGATTTCATCAGGACCTGCAGGACAGTCAAACGACACCACGGGCAATCCGCACGCCATTGCCTCTATCAGAACCATACCGAAACCCTCAAAACGAGAACTCAACACAAAGATGGAACTTTCCTGATAGGCTTTCACCACATCTTCAACGGGACCATTCAGATGACACCGATTACTATCAATGCCCAACTCCGCCATCAACTGACGATAGTCTGTCTGATCACCTTGACCATAGATGTCCAATGTCCAATTCTCCAACTCCCTCATTTCCTCGTTCCTCCTTCCTCGTTCCTCCTTCCTCGTTCTTTCCACCTCTGCCCATGCTTGCAACAACAGGTCGTATCCTTTCTGGTAGGCATAACGCCCGATTGTCACCACCCGATTAACACCATCTCCCCTTTTCCCGGCGACAGCAAATTTTACATTGTTCACTATTCCCTTTTCCCTCAATATCGTGATCGGGTCTGGAATCACTGTCACATTCGATAATTCAGGCCAAGAGGCTTTACTCTTATCTGTCAGGACCACCAACTGATCTAAACGCCTTAACTTTTCCACCAGACTTCTCATCCAGAATTTAGCAAAAAGGCGCTTTATAATATTGGAATCATTGGCTTCAAAATTACGGTAATTAGCCCTGTTCACATGCAGTTCACCAATCTTCTTACTACCATCGGGGATATCCGTCAGGAAATTGATCTCGCGCCGGAGCATGTTAATGGTGATATCTGGCCGGATATGTATCAACTCTGTTTTCAAGAGTCTTTTATACTGTCGTTGCTTGGTCAGGTAAAGATATACCTTTTTCATAAACGAGGCTTTCCACAACTCCTCAAATCCCAATTCAAAATTGATAACTTTCACCTTATCGGACAAGGGGAAGTAACAGGCGCGCCCTTGACCCTCAGTCACGATGATGGTCACATCATAGCCCAACTGTTCTGCGAAGTAACTGGCCTTAAAAGACACCACCCGTTCTACCCCGCCAGCAGAATAAAGGGCCGGTGTGCAAAACGCAATTTTATAGGGTCTGGTGTTCATTTTCTTCACTTACGACTACAAAGATACATAATCCTTGGCAAACAGCACTGAAATTTGCAAAAATTAATAATTAAAGAAGAAAAGAACACGGAAATTTGGAGAATTCAGTAATAAGCTGTATCTTTGCAGAAAATATATAGCTATATGTCAAAAAGAGTATATTTAGGAATGATTGGTGACATCATTCACCCAGGTCTGATTAATATCATTCATGAAGGAACCAAATATGGTGATCTGATGATAGGATTGTTTACAGACAGGGCCATTGCCTCACATAAAAGACTCCCCTATCTGACTTACGAACAACGGAAGAACGTCATTGAGAACATAAAAGGCGTCAGTGAGGTGGTTCCTCAGGAGGATTGGAGCTACGTGCCCAATCTGCGGAAATACAAGCCCGACTATATCATCCACGGGGACGACTGGAAAACCAACAGTGAGCAGGAACTCAGGATGGAAGTTTTTGAGGTGATGAATGAGTTAGGAGGCCAAGTCATAGAAATACCATATACCAAAGGCATCAACTCGTCCTCTTTGGATAAGGAGATGAAAGCCATCGGCACCACGCCCGACATCAGACTCAAATCCCTGAGAAGACTGATTGCCGCCAAACCCATCGTACGCATCATGGAAGCCCACGACGGTCTGAGCGGGCTTATCATCGAACACTGCGAGGTAAACAAAGGAACGAAGGTCAACTCCTTCGACGGTATGTGGTCCAGTTCTTTGACCGATTCCACCTCGAAAGGCAAGCCGGATATTGAGGCAGTCGATCTGACGACACGTATGCAGGATTTAACAAACATACTGGAGTGTACGACCAAACCCATCATCTATGACGGAGACACGGGTGGCAAACCCGAACATTTCCAATTCACCGTCCGTACGCTGGAGAGGAACGGCATCTCTGCCATCATCATCGAAGACAAGATTGGACTCAAGAAGAATTCCCTCTTCGGGACAGATGCCATCCAGACTCAAGACACAATTGAAGGATTCTGCCATAAGATACGGATGGGTAAAGAAGCCCAAATTACGAAAGACTTTATGATCATTGCCCGATGCGAGAGTCTCATCGCTGGCAAGTCCGTTGAAGACGCTTTAGAAAGGACCTTCGCTTACGTCGACGCCGGTGCTGACGGCATCATGATCCACAGCAAGGAAAAGACAGGTGAGGATATTAAGGCATTTTGTCTGAAGTTCCGGGAGAAACATGCAGCGATACCCATCGTGGTGGTCCCAACGACCTATAACCAGATTACTGAAGACGAACTTCACTCATGGGGTGTCAACATCGTCATCTATGCCAACCACATGCTGAGAGCCGCCTACCCCGCCATGTACAAATGTGCGGAGACCATTCTTGAAAACGAACGATCGTTAGAAGCCAATCCACTCTGCATGCCAATTAAACAAATACTTGAACTAATCCCCGGAACCAAATGATACGTCCACAGTTTTTTTACGACACGTTAGCCGGTTATGGCATTAACTTTTATGCTGGCGTACCAGATTCCCTATTGAAGAATCTCTGTGCCTATATCACTGACCATGCCGATGCCACCCATAACATCATTGCCGCCAACGAAGGAGGTGCCATGGGACTGGCTGCAGGTCATTATCTGGCCACAGGTCAGATTCCGGTCGTCTATATGCAGAACTCTGGGGAAGGGAACATCATCAACCCGTTGGCATCACTGACAGATCCAGATGTGTATAACATTCCTGTCCTATTGGTGATTGGCTGGCGTGGAAGACCTGGTGTTCATGATGAACCTCAGCATGTCAAACAAGGTAAGGTCACCACGGGTCTGTTAAATGTCATGGGCATCGATTACACCGTTCTCTCCAAAGATGAGGACAAGGCTGCAATCCAGATTCAAAAGGCCATTAACTATATGCAGGCTACCAAACTGTGCTACGCATTAGTCATCGAAAAAAACACCTTCGATGCGTATACACTTCAAAATGTAGAAAAAAACGCCCTCACACTATCTCGAGAAGAAGCTATTCAGATAGTAGCAAGTGCGCTTGGTAAAAAAGATGTGATTGTATCTACCACTGGTATGATCTCCCGTGAGCTCTTTGAATATCGCACTGTAAAAAATGAAGGTCATGAACGGGATTTCCTGACTGTCGGTTCCATGGGCCACGCTTCGCAGATTGCCCTTGGCATTGCTTTGGAAAAACAAGACCGCAGGGTCTGGTGTTTCGATGGTGATGGCGCTACCATTATGCATATGGGCAGCATGGCCATTGTTGCCCAGAAAGCTCCGAAGAACTACATCCACGTCGTGTTCAACAATGGTGCCCACGACTCCGTGGGAGGTCAGCCCACCGTCGGCCTCAGCATTGACCTCCCTGCCATTGCCAAGGCCGTTGGTTACCAACAAGTGTTCTCTGTGGACACGAAGAATGATTTGGAGAAATCTCTCACCTCCGACCTTTTACCCCTTACCTCTCAAGAAGGCCCTATTTTCATAGAAGTAAAAGTCAAGAAGGGAAATCGAAAGGATCTCGGCCGTCCGACAACGACTCCCATCCAAAATAAGGGAACTCTTATGCGATTCCTCAGAGAGGAATAATATCTGTGTTATCTGTGATATCTGTGTGAATTAAAAAAAATGGAACCCATTAAAAGAAATATATTATTAAACCCCGGTCCTGCGACAACTACTGATACGGTCAAATATGCTCAGGTTGTCCCTGACATCTGTCCCCGCGAAAAAGAGTTCGCCGGACTAATGAAAGGTCTGCGCTCAGACCTGCTTAAGGTTGTCCACGCCCCAGAAGACCAGTACACCTCTGTCCTCTTTTGTGGCTCTGGCACCATCAATATCGATATCTGCATCAACTCACTGGTACCAGAAGGCAAGAAGATTCTTGTGATTAATAACGGTGCCTATAACTCCCGTGCCGTGGAGGTCTGCGAAATGTACCACATCCCCCATATCAACCTCAAATCCTCCGTCTATGAACAGCCAGATCTGAAACAGGTAGAACAGACATTAAAAGACAACCCCGATGTGGCGGTGGTCTATTGCTGTCACCACGAGACAGGCACAGGTGTTTTGAATCCTATACGCGTGATTGGCGCCCTGGCTCATAAGTATGGTGCCATCTTTATCAGTGACACCACGTCGACTTTGGGTATGATTCCCTTAGATGTGGTCAAGGACAACGTCGACTTCTGTATGGCTTCTGCCCAGAAAGGACTGATGGCGATGTCGGGACTGAGCTTCATCATCGGCCGGACAGACATCATCAAGGCCAGCAAGAATTACCCCACCCGTTCCTATTATTGTAACCTCTATTTGCAGTATGAGTACTTTGAGAAGACGGGGGAGATGCACTTCACACCACCAGTGCAGACCATCTATGCCACGATCCAAGCCCTGAAGGAATATTTCGGGGTGGGTGAAGATGCTAAATTTGCAAGACACCGTGCTGTGTATGAAGCTATTCACCAAGGCGTAGCGGAACTGGGATTCAAAACCGTCATCGATCCAAAGATTGAGTCCGGACTGGTAGTGTCCGTACTCTATCCCGATGACCCCAACTTCACGTTCGAGAAGATTCATGATTACTGCTATGAGCGTGGCTTCACCATCTATCCAGGCAAGATCAGCACCACGAACACCTTCCGTCTCTGTGCCTTGGGCACCATCACTCCTGAAGATATCAAATTGTTCTTCATTGTTCTCAGGGAGGCGATGGAAACGAACCAGATACAAATACCCGCTAAATACAACTGATATGGTTACGACAGCAGTGATTATGGCAGCAGGCCTGGGCAGTCGCTTTGGCAAGATGACAGAGACAATACCGAAGGGATTCATCGAAGTGGGTGGGAAGTCCATGGTCATCCGCTCCATCGAGACCTTGATTGCCTGCGGCATCAAGCGCATCATCATCGGCACGGGTTATAAGAAAGAAGCCTACGAAGCCCTACAATCGCAATATCCTCAGATAGCATGTGTGTTCAGTCCACGTTATGCCGAGACCAATAGCATGTATACGCTCTGGAACTGTCGTGAAGTTATCGGTGATGATGATTTCATCCTCCTCGAATCCGATATCATCTACAGCTATAATGCTATTACGGAACTTCAGATAGATAAGCATCCGGACATCATGCTCATCACACCCGTGACCAAGTTCCAAGATCAGTATTATGTGGAATATGACGAACATGGGACACTGACACGCTGTTCAACCAACAAAGAAGATATCGACTACAAAGGCGAGCTGGTCGGCATCCATAAGCTCTCCTCCACATTCTATCACCGTCTCTGCGAAGAATATGAAAAGATTGTCGCAGACAAGCCCAAGCTCGGCTATGAATACCAATTACTTTGGATGTCCCAGCATGTCAGTCCCGTCTATGTGCTCAATTCCCAAGATGTCAAATGGTATGAGATTGATGACGAGGAAGACTTGCATTATGCTGAAAGAGTTGCATACAAACTAATAGAGAATATATTTTTCACCAACAATAATTAACAACCCTCACTAACTATTTTATGAAAGAAATACTTACAAAAGAATTAAGACTTATTCAATTAAATATATTGCAGGAAGTTGCAGATTTTTGTGAAAAAAACAATATAACGTATTTCCTTGCATATGGAACACTTATTGGTGCAATTAGGCATCATGGATATATTCCTTGGGATGATGATATTGATATTGCGATGCCGCGGCCAGATTACGACAAGTTTATTACGTCTTTTTATTGTAGTCATCTTTATTACAACGTCATAGAACTTTCGATAGACAAAACATACGGGCTTCCCTTCGCTAAAGTTTTTGACAATAGAACTGATGTAAATGAAACACAGTACAAAAAAGAGAATTTTGGTGTCTATATAGATATTTTTCCTATCGATGGTATTATTGGCAGTTCTCAAATTCAACGTGTACTCCTGTTAAAAAAAATTCTTCATACTAAAAAAGCGAATTATTCCCAAAGAAAGCTATCAAAAAAAATAATTAACACATTGGGGAAAATCATATTATTTCCATTTTCAGCGCATGACATTGTAAAACGAATAGACAATATTGCCCGTAAACACCCTTTTGGATTAACAGAGAAAGCAGCTCTAATTGTTGATTCGTATGGCCCACGTGACATTGTAGACACATCTGTTTTTACCCATACATTACTCCATGAATTTGAAGGACATCAATTTAGGATTCCTATAGGATACGACATTTGGTTACGAAGTATATATGGAGACTATATGCAATATCCTCCAGAACCATATAGAAAATCTTATCATGTATTTAAAGCTTGGTGGAAAGATAATACATAAAAACATCAATCTATGCAGAACTATTGCTATAATATTACAATAGGAATGCCTGTTTATGGAGTGGAGAAATACATCCGTAAAAGCATTCTTTCTGTGCTTGACCAGAGCATCGAGTGTGATATGGAGGTCTTGGTAATTGATGATTGTGGAACAGACCACTCCATGGACATTATCAGAGAATGCCAGGTCTCGCATCCTAGAGGAAATATCATCAAAATTATTAGACAACCTCAAAACATGGGGTGTTGGGCTGCCAGAAACAAAATTCTTGATGAAGCAAAAGGAAAATACCTTTTTCTGATTGATGCTGACGACTATTTGAGTCCTGACGCCTTAGAAAAGCTGTATCATGCAGCAGAAGAGCATCAGGCAGAAGCCGTATACGGGTCTGTCGTTTCTGTTGATGAAGCAGGGATGCCTGTAGTGTATAGTATTGGCGATATGAAACTGCCATATAAAGTCCTCATAGGAAAAGATGAATTGGCAAGCTACGCTAACAAAAGTGTAAGACCCACTCTTTATAATTTTATATGGAACGTATTAATCAGAACCGACTTCCTCAAAGAAAAACAATTAAGATTCAAAGAAACACGATTCGCTGATGACATTATCTTTGAAACAGACATGCAGCCTCTGATAAACAGGGCAGTATTACTGCCTGATGACACATATTATTATGTACTTAGGGCAGGTTCACTGTCCAATTATCATCAACGGGAACTTATTGATCTTGACGAGATCAAACAGTATATATGGGTTTATTCCTACCTAAAAAATCAAGCCAAGGAACTCAAAAATAAACCATATTATGAAACGCGCTGCGCTAAAGTCATGAAGCACATGTTTCATATAGTCTGCGGAGCCATTAAAAACCAAGATAAGATTTATCCAGCCTTGACAAACAGAATCATCAGAGACGCCATGAAGCATCCGATTGGTTTTTCTGAGCTTATCACATTCAAACGATACAAATATATCAATATTGGCTTTTGGATAATAGGCGCACTACCTCCGATACTATCGGTTGGGATAATTAAAGCAATTGGAAAATGGAAGCATCTGATATAAAGTACACCTGTCAGATTAGTGTCGGCATGCCTGTGTGGGGCGTGGAAAAGTATATCAGACGCTGTTTGATGTCAATTCTTGACCAAGAATTTGATGACATGGAAGTCTTGGTCGTCAATGATTGTACACCAGATAAGTCTATTGATGTAGCAAAAGAAGTTGCAATCAGCCATCCCAAAGGGAAAATTATTAGAATTATAGAACAGCCTCAAAACATGGGTTGTTGGGCTGCACGCAACAGAATAATAGACGAAGCCAAAGGAAAATACATCTTACTAATTGATAGCGATGATTTTTTCGCAGATGGAGCCATACCAGCCTTGTATAAAGAGGCAGAACGAACAAAGGCAGAGATTACATATGGTTCCATTTCTGTGGTTAATGAGGATGGTGAACTAATCCCAAATAGTGGGGTGCAAGGCACTCATCAGAAAGATTTCACAATAATTGGTGAAGACAAATTGGCTTCGTATGCCAATGATAATATTCATGAACTGAAACTACATAATTTCATTTGGAATAGTTTAATCCGTGCTGATTTTATCAAGAAACATCAATTGAGATTCAAAAAAACTAAATTTTGGGATGATGTGCTCTTTAATGCAGATATGCAGCCATTGGTCTTATCTGCCTGTTTCCTGTCAAAAATCACATACAATTACGTGATTAGAGCAGATTCTCTCTCTAACTATCAGTTAAGAGAGGTTATCAGCATGGAAGAGATCAGGCAGCATCTTTCTAATCAAACATATTTAAAAAACCAGAGTTTGTCTTTAAAAGGGAAGCCCTATTTTGAAACCAGAATGACCAAAATGATGATGAATATGTTCTACACTATTATAGGTGTCATAAGGAATCAAGCGAAACTTTCTGAAAAGATAAACAAAAAAGAAATCCGACAAGCGATGCAACATCCGCTTTCATTAAAGGACATCGTCATGTTTAAAGAGTACAAAGGCATTAATCTGTTGTTCTGGATAATTGGCATGATGCCCACCTCTATGTCATTTGAAGCAATTCGAATAATTGGTAAATTGAAAAAAATAATCTAAAAGATGAGAGTACTATTCCTCATTTTCCACGGATTTGACCCCAATAATGGTATCAGTAAGAAAATCAGTTACCAATTGGAGGCTTTTAAGGCTATTGGCCATGAGACACATCTGTGTTATATGGACGAACATGGTTCCAAAAGACGGATTGCTGATGATATGGTCATTGCGGACTACGGTACAGGAAGAAAAGGAAAGATTTTTAAACGAACAGAATTCAAGTCGATCGTCGACTATGCCATCAAAGAGAGAATAGAATTTGTCTACATACGCTCCAACCACAACGCCAATCCATTTTCCATAAACATGGTGAGACGAATGAAGAAATCAGGCATGAAGGTGGTCATGGAGATACCCACTTATCCTTACGATCAAGAATATTTTAACAAAGCGATGCGCCGGCAACTAATCCAGGATAAGATGTTCAGGAATCTCTTTGCCAAACAATTGGATGCGATTGTCACATTCTCTGAAGAAGATATCATTTTTGGACAACAGACGATTCGTATTTCTAATGGTATTGATTTCGATTCCGTGAGAATGAAAAAAGGAAGACACCATCCAGCCAATGAACTACATTTGATTGGAGTGGCGGAGATTCACCGCTGGCATGGGTTTGACAGAGTGATCCGAGGATTAGCAGACTACTACGCCACACCCAAGGAAACAAAGGTGTTTTTCCATGTCGTTGGTTATTTCTTCTCACCGGTGGAGGAGGCTGAAATCACAAAAATTATCAAAACTCACCATTTGGAACCATATGTCATTCTCTATGGCAAAAAACATGGAAAAGAACTGGACGAGATCTTCGACCAATGTGATTTTGGCATTGGGAGTTTAGGCAGGCATCGCGTAGGTATCGAACATATCAAGACGTTGAAGAATCGTGAGTATGCTGCCAGAGGCATCCCCTTTGTTTATTCTGAAACAGATACTGATTTTGACAAGAAGCCCTATGTCTTGAAAGTGCCTGCGAATGAGACTGCTGTCAAGATTGAAGACATCATTCAATTCTATCAGCATTTGACCACTAACCCACAACAGATTCGGGACTCCATTGTTGATTTGTCGTGGAAGCACCAGATGGGAAAGGTCATCAACACTCTCTATCCCAAACAGGAAGAGCATCAACATATACATATCGCCTATTGCATCCCATCGCTGGATCACTCTGGGGGTATGGAACGGGTTTTGACGACCAAAGCCAACTATCTTGCTGAACAATTAGGTTATGATGTCAGCATCGTCATCACTGACGACAAAGGCACAAAGCCCTATTTCCCTCTCTCGGAAAAGATCCATGTCATCCAATTAGATGTAAACATCGACAATCTTTGGCAATATCCCTTCTGGAAGAGATTCTATCTCTACAAAAAGAAGATGGGACTATACAAACGGAGATTGGAAAAGTGCTTGAAACAACTACAACCAGATATTACGATCTCCTTGCTGAGAAGGGAAATCAATTTCCTCTGCGACATTAAGGATGGAAGTGCTAAAGTGGGGGAGATCCATTTCGGGCGTTATAAGTATAGAGAGGCTAACTTCAGTTTCTTACCTAGTTTCGTAAACAAATGGATTACCAACCGATGGATGGCACAGTTGGATCAAAAAGTCAAGCAGTTAGACCGGTTCGTGGTGCTGACTCATGAAGATGCAACCTATTGGAAAGGACTACCCAATCTGACAGTGATTCCCAATCCTATCACGATTGAACAGGGAACTGTCTCGGACTGCTCCTCCAAACAAGTCATCGCCGTCGGCAGATATACCTATCAAAAGGGATTTGACTTGCTGATCTCTGCATGGCAGATTGTCCATAAAAAACATCCGGACTGGACACTCAACATCTACGGCGGAGGAGACAACATTTTATACCAAGAACTAGCAACAAAACTATCTCTTAAGGATACCGTCCTGTGTCATGGCACAGTAAATGATATACGAAAAGAATATGTCAGAAGTTCTATCTTCGTTCTAAGTTCCAGATTTGAAGGATTTGGATTAGTATTAGCAGAAGCCATGTCTGTTGGCTTAGCATCGGTTTCATTCGCATGTCCTTGTGGTCCGAGAGACATTATCCACGACGGAGAAGATGGTATTCTATGCGAGAACGGCAATATTCAGCAATTAGCAGCAGGCATCTGCCGACTCATTGAAGATGAACAATTGAGAAAAGAGATGGGACGGAAAGCAGCACAAAATATACAACGCTTTTCATTAGAGAATATTATGACTCAATGGGATGACTTGTTGCAAGAGATTCATAGAACTCATGCCAAATAGGCATTATTCTTTCTGAGGTATAGTTCTTGGATTCCTGTCTTGCCCTGACAGACATCTGTTGGCGGGTTTCATTGTTCTCTATCATCGAACAAATGGCTGTTGCCATTTCCTTGATATCATCAGGAGAGACCAGAACTCCGGTTTGTCCATTTCGAATGATGGATTGTGGACCGTACTTGCAGTCAAATGATACCACAGGTAAGCTACAAGACATTGCTTCAATTAGGACTAAACCAAAAGATTCGTAACGAGAGGACATCACATAAAAATCACTATTGCCATAACATGAATAGACATCATTGGTCGACTGATGTAAAATGACATTGGTGATGTGATACTGTTGAATCTGATCCTTCAAACGTTCATAATCGCCGACACTCCCGTCATGACTCCCGTAAATATGAAGAGTCCAATCCGGATGCTTTTTTTGAACTATTCGCCACGAATCCAACAACATGTCAAAGCCTTTTTGATAAGCATATCTTCCGACACTAATGACACATTTATGGACATGAGACTTATTAGGTTCTTGATTCGGATAAGTGACTAACATGTTGGGGATACAAACGACCTTGTCCTTCAGATTCCAGGCCGCTTTCTCTGACTCGGTCATCACTATGATCTTATCAAACTTCCGTATGGCTGATAATAACTGACATTTCAGAATCCTTTCTCGAATGCGTTTAAAAAATCGCTTGAATTTTTTGACATCCTCGAAATAGGCTGATAGTCCACAATGACACTCTACAACACGTACGGCTTGAACTTTAGAAGAAAGGACTGCTTTTAAATCAGAGACATGCAAATCTGCACAAACAACAACATCAGTATTCAGATTCTCTAACATCAGATTAAGTTCCTTTCGAAAAGACCGTTCACTCATGTACCTATCTATATATTGATAGATGCCATGAAAAGAACAACGAGATATATAACGAGTGGCCAAATCTATATGGTTGACTTTATCGGATATAGGAAATGACAAGGGTGCTCCATATTGATTATAAGTTATCAGATATACCTCATAATCAGGATGTTCAGCCAGCAGACTTAGTTTCTGAGACCAAACACGCTCTACTCCATTCAGAGATTTGAAGTTATTACACAGGAAGACGACCTTCATTGAGAAATTTTTGCAAATATACAAAATAAAATTGGTAATCTCAATTATTTATCGTATTTTTGCACAAAATAAGCAGAAAATGAAGAAATTATGCTTTCTGGTGGACAGTATCTTCACGATTGGAGGGGTGCAAAGGGTGACTGCGGTCATTGCGGGAGCCTTAAGCAAGGACTATGATGTGACCATCGTGACCTTTGACAGCCCTCAGAAGAAAGACCTGGCTATGTACCAATTAGGCGACTACCATCTTCATTATCTGTTTATATCTTATCCCAACATCAGTCCCATTAAAAACAAACTGTGCAAGGCCTATAGTTATCTGTATAGAAAAATATTCCACAAATGTGGACTGACATCAGATTTATATGCCCATAGTTCTTTTCCAAGAGAGAGAAAGAATGCGTTGATCAAAGTTCTCCAAAAAGGGAAATATGATGCAGTGATAGGGATTCATGCATTCCTCGCCATACGACTGGCGACTATCAAGAAGGAACTGGGAAGCACTAAGACAATCGGATGGATTCATAACTCCTTCGACGCCTTGCTCAGAGATGGGTCCCCCTATTTAGGAACGGAACTGAAGTACCATTATGGCAGACAGTTGCAGAAGTTGGACAATGTGGTGGTGCTCTATCAACAGGATGCAGAGATGTATCAACAGGCATTCGGTTTCAGACCTACTTCCATCTATAATCCGCTGACCCTGAAGCCAGGTCCTCGATCTGATGGACAGCAGAAAAAGTTCTTGGCTGTGGGTCGTTTCTCGCCTAAGCATAAGGGCTTCGACCTGTTGATTAAAGCATTCGCTATTTTTGCTCAACAGAATGTGGATTGGCAATTGGATATTGTGGGTGACGGGCCAGAGAAAAACAAATTAGCACAAATGATCGTTGAAGAAGGTTTAGAAGGACGTATCCGGCTTCATCCTTTCACCAATGGGATTCAAGCCTACTACTCTTCTGCCAGTATCTACGTACTCAGTTCACGATGGGAAGGCATGCCATTGGTATTGGTGGAAGCCATGTCGCACGGCTTACCCATTATCGCTTCTGACATTCCTACTTGTAAAGAGCTATTAAGCGACTTCGGGCTGTTTTTTAGGAATGAGGACATTCAAGAACTGGCCCAACGTTTAGAGGATGCCACACACTTAGACTGGCAACAAAAATCAGACGAAGCCATCAAAATAGCCCAGCGATTTGACATCAGCCATATCATTGAGCAATGGAAGCGACTCCTTGAGTCGTAAATTTAGTCAAACATTCCCATGACTTTTTCGACAATCGGGGCCATGTCGTAATACTTGTATTCGGCAAGGTGGCCTCCGAGGATCAGATTGATATCCTGATCGGCGAGGGCGCGATATTGCTGATAGAGCGACATGTTCTTCTCGTCGTTGACACTATAGAAAGGTTCCATACCGTCTTTCCATTCTGCTGAGTATTCTCTGGAGATAACGGTCTTTGGACATTTGTAGACATCATCACCAAACATTTCGAAATGTTTGTGCTCAATGATACGGGTATAGGGGACATCGGCATCGGTGAAGTTCATAACGGCATTACCCTGATAGTTTGGCATATCAAGAATTTCTTCCTCGAAACGAACTGTTCGATATTCAAGTTTGCCAAAACAATAGTCGAAATATTCATCCAATTTTCCTGTATATAGAATCTTCGAACATTGAACATTGAATAATGGACATTGAATATTGTAAGTCCTATGTTGTTCGTCGTATTGCCGATTACATTCAAAGAAATCTACGTTTGTTAAGACATCAATACCTTTAAGCATGCCATCGATGAGTTTGTTAAAGCCACCAATGGGAATACCCTGAAAACGGTCGTTGAAGTAATTGTTGTCGTGAACAAAACGGACGGGCAGGCGTTTAATAATAAATGCAGGCAGTTCAGAGCACTTGCGCCCCCATTGCTTTTCAGTATAACCTTTAATCAGAATCTCGTAGATATCCTTACCTATCAGCAACTGGGCTTGTTCTTCCAAGTTGCGTGGTTCAGTGACACCATCAGCCTTCATCTTGGCTAATGCCTCCTGACGTTGCTCCTCAATCTTAGCCTGAGCTTCTGCTGGAGTCAGAACACCCCACATCTGATAGAAGGTGTTCATATTAAAAGGTAAGTTATATTGCTTACCTTTATAATTCGCGATTGGAGAATTGGTATAGCGGTTAAACTCTACAATTGAGTTCACGAAGTCCCAAACTTTTTTATTGGAGGTATGGAAAATATGTGCACCATACTTATGAACATTGATGCCTTCGATGTTCTCGCAATAGATATTTCCTCCGAGATGATTACGTTTGTCGATAACCAGACAGCGCTTGCCTTGGCGATGAGCCATGCAGGCAAACGTAGCCCCGTAGATACCAGCACCTACTATCAAATAATCATATTGTTTCTCCATCATTCACAGATTTTTCGGCAAAAATAAGGAAAAATTTGGAATTATGCAAAATTATTCGTACTTTTGTGGTCATAAATGTGAAATGGGATGAATAACGAAGCCATCAGAGAGAGGTTCAAGAACAATCCGAAGTGGAAGAAGTTCTTTGACTGGGTGATTATGAACCAAGTGGAGACCAGGCCACGATGGTTCGTCAGATTGTTGGCACCATTGTACCAACATCGGGGGAAGCACTCGGTGATTCATCGTTCTGCAAGGATGGATACACCTCCGTACCGAAAATTCTCTTTGGGCGATTATTCAGTTGTAGAATCGTTTGCCTGCATCAATAATGCGGTGGGCGATGTGATTATCGGCGACTACACCCGAGTGGGGCTGCATAATACCATCATCGGCCCTGTGACTATTGGCAATCATGTGAATCTGGCACAGGGAATTACTGTGACGGCACTGAATCATAACTTTGAGAATCCTGACAGCAGAATTGATGAGCAAGGCGTGTCAACAAAGCCTGTCACCATCGGTAATGACATCTGGATTGGTGCGAATGCCGTGATTCTGCCAGGTGTCACCGTCGGGGATCATTCTGTGGTTGCCGCAGGAGCCGTTGTTACCAAGGATGTGCCCCCCCACTCGCTCGTGGCTGGGGTGCCAGCAAAAATCATCAAGCAGATATGAGAATCGGTATTGAAGCTCAGAGAATCTTCCGCAAGAATAAGCACGGCATGGACTATGTGGTGCTACAGGAGATTCGTGAACTTCAGAAGATAGATACAAGGAATGAATACTTCGTGTTTGTTGCCCCTGGTGACGACAGATGTCTGGAAGACACCCAGAATGTGCACATTCTGGAAATAGGTGGTGACTTCTATCCGCTTTGGGAACAGGTAACTCTTCTGAAAGCTGCCAACGAACTGAATCTGGACATGCTCCACTGCACGAGTAACACAGCCCCCATCCGTTGTAAGATTCCACTCATCCTGACTTTGCACGACATTATTTTCCTGGAACCAAGAGACAAAGCCAACAAATCGTTCTATCAGAACATGGGTTGGTTTTATCGCAGACTTGTCGTTCCACGCATCCTCAAGAAATGTAAGCGCATCATCACTGTCTCGAACTTCGAAAAAAACAATATCATTTCGAAGTTGGATATTCCCCAGGAGAGAATCACGATGATCTACAACGGCTACAACCAATGGTTCAAACCCGTTGAGGACACTTATCAGATATACAAAAAGTACATCGACTCGCCAGGCTATTTCTTCTTCCTTGGCAATACAGATCCCAAGAAGAACACAGAGCGTACACTCATTGCCTATTCGAAATATCTGGAGAAGTCGGACATCAAACGGAAATTGCTGATGGCAGACCTCGGCAA
>JAEEGG010012800.1_pt1 | contig 18031 bp, 12 predicted proteins | sample 9134161 | NCBI WGS metagenome assembly JAEEGG01 (sample SAMN16246543, study PRJNA631951) | gut metagenome | biome: gut microbiome; feature: rumen; material: CR-attached | host: Bos | place: Iran: Karaj | collected 2018-10 | reverse complement strand
AACACCTGGCATGAAGCTTGCAAAGCAGGAATAGAAGCAACCCTAGACTTGGTATAGTCGCAAGGCATTAGGCAATTAGGCGGCAAGGCATTAGGCAATTAGGCGGCAAGGCATTAGGCAATTAGGCTATAGTTTCATGCCTGGCATGTGTTACAAAATCATCAAAATCACCCTATCATGAAAGACAACAACTTAATGCTCGACGTGGCGTATCAAGTGAGCCACGACAACCACTACAACCTCGTCATCCACTTAATCAATGGAGACAACGTGCAGATAGAGCACCATCATATCGAAGAGAATCTGGTTGCTATTCAGAAACTGCTGAAGAAGAACCAACCCTACTATTTCTATGAAGTGAAGGGCATACGCCCGTATCGCAGCACTTTCTTTACTGCGAAAAAACTGCGTATGCTGCACGACGCGCTTGCAGCGACAAGTAGTAAGAATTGGACAGGTAGGAAGCCCCGCCTCTAACGACGTCTTTTCTTCTTGGAAGTAGAGATTTTCTCACCGATACAGCCATAGCGTAAAGCGTGGATGGAATCACCGATGACAAAAGAGTCGGGTGTGAGCTTGAGGATGTCCATGGTGTCGGAAATGGTGTCGGTGCGTGCCTTTCCGTTGTTGTGGTTGATGACGAACCGCCCGTTGACCAGTTCCCATCCGTGATAGAGCCGACCGGTGTTGTTGTTGATGGCACGAATCTTGCCATCGGCCTCGATGGCGAATCCATGAGGCACCTTGAGCGAGTCGCGTGTCCCCCACTCCTGCATGAGTGAGGTAATATCGACCACCCGGTTGGCCATCGCTTCTCCACAGGGAACCACCGCCACGCGGTCGCCCACAGTATAGCGGCCTATGATTTGCGGATTGACAAGCCGGAAGACCATGGTATCATCATACGTGTAGAGTATCAGCGTCTGCATGGTCGACTTGTCGCCAATCGTACCATAGATGGCCTGGTCGGCCTCACCAATGAGGGTATCGGTGCAGATGGTGTCGAAGATGATCAATTTGGGTTGTCGGAAACGGTCGCAAGAATAGGTCATGGCCAGCACCAGAAGCAAAACCATCAAAAAAGGTAAACGTCTCATCTTCAATGTTATTCTATTGTTGCCAGTTCTTTATAAAGTCGTTGCACGGGCAGTCCCATCACGTTGTAGAACGAACCCTCCAACCTGACCACACCGATATAGCCTATCCATTCCTGTATGCCATAGGCACCGGCCTTGTCGTTGGGATGATAATGCGTCACATAATACTGGATGTCCTCATCGGAGATGTTGTCGAACTGCACGAGGCTTGTGGTAGCGAAGACGCGGTGGGTTTGTTTGGTGATGATGCTCACACCCGTGATGACTTGATGTGTCTTGCCACTGAGCCTCCGCAACATCCTAGCCGCGTCCTCATCGTCGCTGGGTTTGCCCAACACCTCCCCGTCGCAATAGACGATGGTGTCGGCCGTGATGATGAGTTCGTCGTCGGCCATGCCCTGCAGATAGGCCTTGGCTTTCTGTCCACAGATGTACTTGGGGATATCCTCTCCTTTCAGTGAGGAGGGATAACTCTCATCGATGCCTTTGAGTGTCCTGACCTCGAAGTCCAGACCCAGTCCTTGCAGCAGTTCGCGACGGCGCGGCGAGTTGCTGGCAAGGACTATTTTGTATTTTTTCAGATGATCAAGCATAAATGATTATTAAAAAAACGGAATCACGATTATACGAATAATCGATTCGATTAAACGATTATCCGATTAAACGAAAAAAAACTTTATCACCATCCGAAAGCTTCGGCATTGTGCATCCACAGGTTCTGCGCCTTGAGAATCTGCTCCAGCACGTCGCGAGCGCACCCCTCACCACCATTGCGGTCGGAGACATACTTGCTCACCGCCTTGATTTCGGAAGCCGCATCAGCAGGACAGCAAGGCAATCCGCAACGACACATCACCTCATAGTCGGGGATGTCGTCACCCATGAAGACAACCTCTTCGTCCTTGAGTCCATACTTCTCGCACAACTGGTTGTAAGCGAGTATTTTCACTGATGCTCCAAGGATGATGTCGGTGAGTCCGAGCCCTTCGTATCTCACTCTGGTGGATTCTGTCCTGGCGCCTGAGATGATGGCGAGTTTGAGCCCGCACTTCACGGCATGCTGCATGGCATATCCGTCCTTGATATTGACCGTCCGCTGTGGCACGCCATCAGTAGAGAGGTTGATGGTCTGTCGACTGAGCACACCGTCAACATCGAAAAACACGGCTTTGATTTTTGATAAATCGTAGTTAATCATATCGGATTATTCGGATTTTTCTGATGATTCAGCCATAGACTGGATGTCCTGGCTCATGAGTTGGTAGATTTGCTGCCAAGCGGGATTGTCAGCGAGCAAACGCTCCTGACGGCGCATCACTTCCTGGTCGTCTCTGGCCGCCGGTCCTGTCTGCCCGATTAGCGGGGACATCTTGTGCGACTTGGCAGCCGTCTCGTCGATGAGAGGCCACATGACGCTGAAAGGCACTCCATGCTCGTTGAGCATACGCTCGGCAATGGCATAGCAATGGTTGGAGAAATTGCAACAGAAGACGGCTGCGAGATGCAAGTACTGGCGGTCGTGGCTTGAGAGGGTGAACACATTGTCGGTGATGCTTGACGCCAAAGCACGTATGATTTGCAGGTCGTCATCGCCAGATGCCTCCACAAAGACCGGCACATGCTGGAAATCGACGAGCCGCTCGAGAGAGAAAGTCTGCATGGGATAGAACACGCCTCTTCGCGGGCAGTCCAAAGTGTCGATGCTCATACTGCCGGCAGTGTGCACAAAGAGACGCTCCTCCCTACCCTTGGTGATTTGAGGGGCGAGGCCTGACAGCGCGGTGTCGGTGAGTGCGATGATATAGATATCGGCATCCTTGACAAGAGCATCAATAGAGGTGGTATAGTCGGCTGTCAGTCTTTCGGCCAGTGCTTTGGCGGACTTTTCAGTCCGGCTATAGACCTGACACACCCGATGGCCAGCTTTGACGAGAGCCAGAGACAAACTGGTGGCTACCCTTCCCGCACCCACAAGCACAATGTCTTTGCGCTCCATGCCGGAAAGGTTATTCGGGTTTCTCATAAACGTGGACGTTCTCCCATTTGAGTTTGCTCTCGTCCTGCTCTTTGCGTTCGATGGCGGGATGACCGAAAGCGATGATGCATACGGCTCGCAGGCTGTCGCTGTAGCCCAACAACATACGCAAAATGTCGTCAGACAGGTTGCCATCTGTCATCTTGCGGTTGCGCACCTGCGCCCAACAAGAACCGATGCCGAGTTCTGTGGCCTGGTACTGCATGCTCACAGCGGCGATGCTGGCGTCCTCCACCCACACATCGTCGTTCTCGGCATTGCCCAGCACCACAACAGCAAGGGGGGCGTTCTCGATAAACTCAGCTCCTGCAGCCTTACAGCGCGACATCTTGTAGAGCATGTCCTTGTCATCGACCACAATGAACTCCCATGAACGGCAGCTTTTCGAGGTTGGCGACATGAGCGCGGCTCTTAGTATGATTTGCAACTGCTCGGACGAAAGGGGCTCGTCTGTGAATTTACGTATGCTTCTTCTTTTCTGTACTATATCCTTGAAATCCATATATTTAGAAATTAATAACCTTTCTCGACTTTACGCTTTCCACCCTCTATTGTGGCCAGTGGTGTGAGAAGGGGCGGAAGGGGTCGCTTGGATAATCGCGGTATTCCACATTCAGTTCCACACTGATTGAGGGATTGAAGTTGTACTTCAGCGCGGCACCTATCCTGTCGCCCATGTCTCCGATGAAATAGAGGGGCATCGGCATCTTACTATGCGCCAGTGATTTCTGTGCATAGAGATAAGCCTCCCAATGAGGGTTGAACATATAACCGATGACAGCATTGATACCTGCGTCGTGGCTGCTCAAGCGTCCCCAGTTGATGTGGTCGTAATAACCTCCGAAGGCTACGGACAGCTTTGAAGAAAGGGGAACAGCGTACATGGCGGCCACATTCTGAGTGAAACCGGCCTTGTGATAGACATGATGCCCGAACTGCGAGAACACGCTCGTGCCCAGACTGACATTCAGTCCCTGATGCAGGTCCCAGCTTGACAACCCCCATCCCATCATGGGATAATAACCGATATAGGGACGGTGTCCGAGCATGTCAAGCGTCGGCATGTGCAGGGAGTCGTTCATGGCACCAAGATATACGGCATCGTCGTCATCATCAAGGCCGTCGAAATCAGGGCGGTCGGACGAGACGGGACGCAGCTCCACGCTCTCATCACGTTGATGGTTACTGACATCCACGCTGACGGGTTGGTCCTGAGCCCGAAGGACAGAACATGCCATAAAGGCCAATATGAAGGTCCATTTTCTCATTCGGGTACAAAGTTAGCGGTTTATTTCGGTTAGGCAAAGCGTATTAACGAGTTTTATGCTTTTTAAGCGAAAAAGAATATTCACTGAAGTTTCGGAAGTTATAAAAAGGAGTTAAATAGGGAGTTAAGCCAGCCGTGCTGGCTGGAAGTTAAGCACTTTGTGCTTGACGATACTACTTAATTAAGAGTTAAGAATTAAGAGTTAAGAAAATAACTATTGTCCTGTGCATAGCACATAACTCCCAAGAGCGAAGCGAGTTTACTTCCATTTATACTTCCATTTTTACCTCCGAAAGTTGAATTATTCAGAAGATGCCTGAGAGAAAAGCACAATATTTAAAAGTGTACTTTTAACAATAAAAAACAGAAAAAAGAAAGTAATACGGGAAAAAAGTGCTAATTTTGCAGGCAGTTTCGACTTCTTTTTAAGGTAAAAAGCTTAGGTAACCCAATTAAAGACATCTTGAAGATGAAAAAATCAATCCTCTTCACCGTTCTAACTTGCTTCGTGTGCTCACTCGCCGTGCATGGCCAGGAGACTAGAGCATGGATAGACGTCACCGATGAGTTCATCAAGAACCCACGTTTTGACAACAACTCCTCTGAAGGCTGGTCATGGGACAAGAATGCCACTTCGCCAACCGTTCGAGTAGAGTGCATGGAATTCTACAACGGAAAATTCAATCTTTTCCAATCATTCGATGACATGTCCAACGGCAAGTACAGAATGAGTGTCCAGGCATTATATCGAGCTGGCAGCAACGAGCAGACCTACAGCGCCCACACGAATGGTTCGGAGAACATCACAGCTTACATGTACGCCAACAGCACGAAGAAGAAACTGGCGAGCGTGTACAGCTACGAACTTCCCGAGTATGTGGATGGTTGCTGGACATACAGCACTGGCGGTGGCTGGTGGTGGGACTGGGGTGAGGAGAAATACTTCCCCAGCAGTATGGAGACTGGTCGTCTGGCCTTCGACAACGGTGCCTACCAAAACACCATGGAGTTTGAGATTACCGACAAGTCGCTGGTCATGGGTTTGATTAACGAGACACGCTCCAACAACAGCTGGTGTCTGTTCGACAACTTCAAACTCGAATACTACGGGCTGGTGACACGTGTGAGCACCATCAAACTCGAGGCCTCTCGTCTTGGTCTTTATATTGGCGACTACTATGTGGTGAAATATGAAGTCGAGCCTGAAGACGCCACCATCAAAACCTTGAAATGGAGCAGCAGCAACACCCGTGTGGCCACCATCGACCAGAACGGAGGCATCACCCCGCTGGCCACGGGCAGCGCCACCATCACCGCCACAAGCACCGACGGCGGCAACGTGAAGGCCACCTTGCAGATTTATGTCAGCAACCCGAGTCTGAACGAAGGACAGTTGGTGGTGAACGAAGTGCAATCGTCGAACCTCGACATGTATCTCGACCCCTCGACCAACTACGGTGGCTGGATTGAGTTATACAACGTCAGCGACCGTTCCGCCGGCCTGAGCGGCTGTTACCTGAGCGACGACCCTGAAAACCTGATGAAGTGGCGTATGCCCAATAATATGGGTGCCGTTTCATCCAAGAGCTACAAGGTGATATGGTTCGACCACTCCGACATCGCCCAGACCAACGCCACCTTCTCTCTCGACTGCGACGGAGGCACCCTCTACCTAAGCGATTCCAATGGTAAACTTGTGCTCAAGCAGGAATACCCCGCCTCCAAGCAGCGCATATCCTATGCCCGCACCACCGACGGCGGAGACGAATGGAGCTACACAGGATATCCAACCCCCGGCAAGACCAACAATGGCAATGCATACGCCACACAGCAACTGCCACCTCCCACAGTGGACAAGGACGGACAAATCTTCACTGGCTCCCTGCAAGTGGTCGTGAATATTCCTGAAGGCGCCACCCTGTACTACACCGAGGATGGCTCCACCCCCACTAAAGAAAACGGCACAGTCAGCAAGACCGGATCCTTCATGACTTACGGCAACGCCAACTACAAGTTCCGTCTGTTCCGCGACGGCTACCTACCGAGCGACGTGGTGACTCGTTCCTACATCGGCGACGGCTATACTTTCACTCTCCCTGTGGTGTCCATCACCGCTGACTGGGATGACCTCTATGGCGACTTCGCCGGTATCTTGGTGCGCGGCACCAACGGAAAGGTCGGCTACGGACAGAGCTCACCCTGCAACTGGAACATGGACTGGGACCGCGCCGGCAACATCCAATACCTGACCCCCGACAACCAGATGGTGCTCAACCAGGAGGTGGACCTCTCGATGGCCGGTGGATGGAGCCGAGCATGGACACCCCACACCATCAAGGCCAAAGCCAAGAAGAAATACGGCATCAACAGCCTCGACTACGAACTCTTCGGCACCAAGAAGCACTTGAAGAACAAGGCCGTGAAGTTCCGCAACGGCGGTAACGACACCAGCTGCCGCATCAAGGATGCAGCCATCAGCCGCATCACACTCCTCTCGGGCATCGACATCGACACCCAAGACTACCAGCCCGTGATGGAATACATCAACGGCCAGCTTATCGGTGTGCTCAACATGCGCGAGCTCAACAACAAAGACTACGCATACTCCAACTACGGATGGGACGAGGACGAGATTGACCAGTTCAAGTTCGACCCCGACTCCGGTTACATTCAGAACTGCGGTGATGACGTAGTGATTGAGCGTATCATGGAACTCTCACACAATGTAGCCGACCCCGAGGCCTATGACTCCATCAAGACGATGCTCGACATCGACGAGTATATCAACTACCTGGCCGCTGAGCTGTACATAGCCTCCAACGACTGGGCCGCCAACAGCAACAACATCAAGGGATTCCGCAACCGCAACAACGGTCGCTACCGTTTCGTCATGTTCGACACCGACGCAGTGTTCAGCCTCTCCAATGCATGGACATCGCTGGCCGGCGCCACCAAGAACCGCCAACGTTTCGGCCCACTCTTCGTGAACATGCTCAACAACGCGGATTTCCGCAAACAACTCATCGACACCTACTGCATTGTCTGCGGAAGTGTGTTCGAACCCACCCGCTGCTCGAAAATCATCAACGAGATGGTGGACAACGTGTCGGACATGATGCGCCTGACGAATGAATCGCCCAACAACTCGGCCAACTCTCTGAAGACAACCATCAACAGCCGCCTGAACACCGCCATCAACAACATGAAGGCCTACAGCAGGATGGGGCTCACGAGCGTGAGTCCGATGAACGTGACACTGAGCGTGAACAACCAGAATGCGCGCATCCTCATCAACGACATCCAAGTGCCCACCAACTATTTCCGCGGCAAATTGTTCGCTCCGACTCGCATCAAGGCTGTCGCCCCAGGTGGTCTGAAGTTCATCGGATGGAAATCGGGCGCTGACAACCGTGTGACCTCAACCGTCTTCGCAAAGCAGACCAGTTGGAAATATTACGACAAAGGCTCGCTGGACGGACAGTCATGGTACAGTTCTGACTACACCGACTCCTCATGGAGCGCCGGCAAGTCACCCTTGGGCTATGGCAACGATGCCTCTAAGTTCAACACCCGTCTGGATTACGGTGGCAACTCCAGCAACAAGAACCCGACGCTGTACTTCCGCCGCAGCCTCTACCTGGCCACGGCTCCCGACGCCAACGACCTCATGCAGCTGAACTATACCGTAGACGACGGTTTCATCATCTATGTGAACGGCAAAGAAGCAGGACGCTACAACATGCCCTCGGGCAAGGTCAACTTCAATACCTTCGCCACCCAGTACAACGACGACAACCCCGACGGCACCCTTGAACTCGACCCGACACTCTTCCAACGCGGCACAAACATCATCGCCGTGGAAGTACACAACAACGCCGCCAACTCCACTGACTCATGGTTCGATGCAGAACTGATGTTGAGCAGAGTGGACGCACCCGACGACAACTACTACTCCACCGAAGAGGAGATTGAACTCACCAGCAACAACCTGAGCCTCATGGCTTGCTTCATGTCCATCAACGACGACGAGCGCGAGACTGACTCCATCATGCCTGTCCGCATCAACGAGGTGAGCGCCTCCAACAGCATCTTCGTGAACGAATACTTCAAGAAGAACGACTGGGTGGAACTCTACAACACCACCGACGACGACATCGACATCGAGGGTATGTACCTGAGCGACAACCCCAAGAAGCCGCAGAAGTACAGAATCACCAAGGGCGACACCAAAGTCAGCACCATCATCCCTGCCCATGGTTACCTGACAGTCTGGTGCGACAAACTGGAGACTCAGGATGAACTGCACGCCGACTTCAAGCTCGCCGCCGAGGGTGGCACTGTGACCATCCAGGCCAGCGACGGCAGTTGGACCGACCAGCTGACCTATCCCGCACACGACGGCAACAGCACTGTGGGACGTTATCCCGACGGCAGCAACAACCTCTATCTGATGAACGTACCCACATTCGACAAGTCGAACGTGATTTCCAGCTACGCGAAGGAAGTGGACAACACGAAGCAGACCGTCGATGTGAAAGACATCATACTGGCCACCAACAATGGTCTCCGCATCTACTTCAACAGTCCTGGCACACTGCTCATCAAGAGCGACGACACACGCCATGCCGACGTGACCGTCTACAACATCGCCGGCCAGACTGTGATGGCTGAGAAAGTGGATTTCACCGACCGCCGCGCCCAAGTGGAAGTGTCGGGACTGCAGCCTGGTGTCTACATCGCCAAGGCCACCGATGAGGAGGACAACACCTGCGGTGTGAAGTTCATCATCAAATAGGTCTTACAGAGATGTTTCTATAGGAGGCGGTGCCAAGGTGCCGCCTCCTCAATATATACCAAAACCAAAAAGAAGACATGGAATTCAAGAACAAAATCAGGCGATGGTTAGCGCCTATGATGCTGGCGTTGACCAATTTCCACAACGTCAACGCCCAGGACGTCGGTTACCTTTGCAACCCGCCCTTGCCCTACATGCCCGTGAAACTCGACATCCTTTTCATCGGCAACTCCTTCTCCATCGACACCAGCAGCGCACTGCCCTCCATCCTGGAGTCGCTGGGTGTTTCGACCGTCAACGTATATGTGATGTACAAGGGCGGATGTTCGATGAAGCAGCACTGGGAACATTTCATGGGCAACAAGAAAGCCTACGAGCTATACCACTACAACTATCTGGGCGAACGCAAACTCTCCAACAGCATCAGCCTGAACGAGGTGTTCAGCACCTACGCCTTCGACATCGTGGTGTTCCAGCAGTACTCTTTGGAATCGGGCAACTACGATACCTACGAGCCGTACCTCTCGAAATTGATACAAGCTTATAAACTGACGACGCTGAGTCCGCGAACCACGTTCGCCTTCAACCAGACATGGGCGTACTCGTCGAAGAACAAGAACCTCAGCCGCTACAAGAACCAAGAGGGGATGTACAACAGCATCGTCGCCGCCTGCAAGAAGATGAAAGCACGTTCGGGCATCGACGTGATTATCCCCTGTGGTACCGCCGTCCAGAACGCACGCAACATCGAAGCGCTGAAGACCGAAGGCGAGCTGACACGCGACGACCTTCATATCGACCTCAACATGGGACGCTACCTGCTGGGATGCACCTTCTACGAGGCTATTATTGCACCTTGCCTCGGACGCAACATCCACAACGACATCAGCATCATCGGCAAGTCGGGCGCCCCCAACCAGGTGAACAACTCCAACAGGAGACTGCTGCAAGACTGCGCCAAACTGGCGGTCGCCAACAACTGGAGCGTGTCTGAGATGCCTGAGCCAGAAAAATAGGACAATACTAATTAAACCATCAGCCGCTGAAATCCGTATTCAGATTTCAGCGGCTGATGGTTTTATGCCGAGCGTGAGCATTTTAGGCGAAGCCAACAACCCGATTAAGCGAGGGCAGAGCCAAGCTTGCTTGAACTATGCCGAGCGAGAGGGTTGAAGACGAAGTCAATGGTCAATGCTCAATTGTCAAAAATGCGATTTAGCGAGTGCAAAGCTGAAACTTGTTCGAGCTATGCCGAGCGTGAGCATTTTAGGCGAAGCCAATGCTCAACGGTCAACGTTCTCCCTCCTGCATACTTTCTTTCCTTGCAGATAGCACCACGACTTGTCCCAGGCATCGAAGACCTCTGTCTGACGCTGATGAGGTTCTTCTACGATTTCAAAACTGCCAGCATCAACGCCTTCCAAGAGTTTTGCGCAATACCACACAGCATCCTTGGTCACTACATAGTCGCGTACCATCTTCGCTTCCGATGGAATCGCACCTTCCAACAAATGGCCTTGATAGAAGACGTGAAGGCTGTCGTATGCCCAAGAGGATTCACAAGTGAAAGTCGCCATGTCAATGCCTGGTAGTTCCTCACCATCATACCAAGCCTGGTCATCATCGTAAGCGGAATACCAGACAGTAGTGAAAGAGGTGGTGTCGGCACCTTCCAAAGGTTTGCCCTTGGCAATGATGTGGTCCTTGTCTCTCGCCCAGATGGCTTCTAGCATCTCGAACGTGGATGCGTTGATGTCGGTGCAGCGCTGGCCTTCATAATAGATGGCTTCGTCGTCACGCCCATAGCCGTAACCTATATGTTGGTAGGTGTCGGGATTGGAGGTCTCCACTCGGTGCGTGCCCTCGTAGATGCCGTTTTTATCCCTGCCAATGCTGTATTCGAGATCGTCTTCCTTGAACGTTTTGGGGTCAGCCCCTTCTACCACCTCGGTGTTGTAATAAACAAATTGTTTGTCCTTGGCATGTCGATACCCGAGTCGGTCGAACGATTTGTAGTCGGCGATTTTGAAGCGTTCGTCTTCAGTGTAAGCATAGTCCTTGTCCTTGGCGAGGAAGTGGGGTTCTATATTGATAATCTTGAAACTCTTCATGTCCGACACATGCAGTGGGGTGGACTTGTAGTAGTAGTCTTTGGCGTCGTGGCTCAGTGGCTCTTTGTCGGCCTTGATGCTGGCAGGGTCGGCGCCTTCAATCCATTCTTGCTTGTACCAGACATGCTGGCTGTCCTTGGCCAACCAGTCTTTCACCGTCTTGAAACTGCTGGCGTCGGCATCGTAAAGCACGTACTTCTGAGGACCGAAACTGAAAGTCCAGTAATCATAACTCACTGTGTCGCCTTCAACCTTATAGCCCCCGTCACCGCAGGACAGCAACATCAGGCTAACCACAATCGACAGGAAAGGAATAATAATACGTCTTGTCATGCTCGTCATCATTTAAGGGGGTAATATCAAAGACTAAACGCCCTCGCTCTCTTCGAATGTCAGTTTTGTTCCCTTGCCGACACCGTTGATGGAACCATCTTTGATGGTCAGTGTGAACTTGCCGTCATCCACGTTGCCCTCAATTGTGCCATAGCACTCCATGTCATCGCAATGCATATAGAGGACCATTTCACCTGCAGCGGTATGATAGCACATGAATCGGCCGAGTTTGCCGTTGTAGAACAACTGGCGGTCAGCGAAGAACTTCAGGCTGATTTCGTCGTTGTTGGGAAAGGCATTATAGAATGTGCCGTATTTGGCGTAATAATAAATGGCATCGTAAGAGATGTTGGGTGCGCCGTTTTGTTCACGAAGTTCGTTGGTGCGGGGGTCCTGAGTGGGTAGCCAGCTCATGGAGTTGCCTTCGTTGTCCACAGCGTTGATGATGATGCTGCCTGGGTCGTCCATTGTGGTGCGGATGAGGATGGGCTTGGCATACTCTGTGCGGTAATAAATCTGGCCCTCGCTCGGGTCTTGCTCGCCAAGGAACATGTCCATGTTGTACTCGTTGATGGCCAACGAGGTGTTCTCTCCCCAAGGAACAAGCAACCAGATGTCGCCAGTGCCATTGTCAACTGTGAGCTTGGTGAGGTCGGCCACTTCGGGGTAGAGGCTGCAGAGCAGTTTCCAGAATGGACCCTTTCTCATGCTTTCGACACTCTTGTAGTGACCAAGGTTGGCAACGGTGAGAATTACCACCTCATCTGTTTCGGCATCGGGAATATAATCGAGAGGTCCTGGGTCGAGTGGGGTGGGAAGGGACAAACCTACGACACCATCATCATAATCATCATCCGATGGCTGCATGACGTTATTGTCGAATAAACCAACAGTTGTGGAGTCTGCTTCTCCTGATTGTTCTCCTTTTTTGGAGGAGTTGGTGCAACTCAGCATGGACAATGCGAGCGCGGCCATGAATAGATGTCTTACTTTCATATTACTAAGTGTTATTGTTTGTCATTCTTGTTTTTTGACAGACGATGCCATCAATGTCTTTGAAATCACCATCTGTAATCATAATCAAGTTGTAAAATTACACATTTTTTCAATAACACAAAAAAGAATCAACGCTTTTAACGATTTTATGGCTTCTTTCAGCAATTGTCAGATGTCAAATGACAATTGTCAAAGACAAGGAAGAAGGAAAGGTAAGCGAAGGAAAATGATGAAAAAAGAGAAATATTTCCACCAAATGTGACTGGATTTGCCGCAAATAGATTAAATTGCATCTTACAAGAAAGCAGCCATGAGTTACATAGGAGATAAAAATATTTGAATTTTACTAAAAACTAAACAACTTAATTATATGAAACGAATGAACAGAATCTTGTCTACGATGTTGGTGATGCTTGTCACAACGACAGGCCTGTGGGCTGATGAAATCATTGGTGAGCCAACTGTGACTCGTGAAGAGGTTTCGCTCGAAGTCCCCTTTACCTATAATTCGACATCGAAAACCTTACAGGTGGCGGTGCGTTACGTGCTCAACGCCAAGCAAAATCCGAACACAAGGTACGACCATACGGTGCTTCCCATTCCCTACAGCGACTTGTCTGCGCAGCTGGGCACAAAGGTAACGCAATCGAATGTGAACAACATGCTTTACTTCCCTCTGGCTGCTGATGGCACCTATGGTCACAACAATGACAACTGGTACGACAAGAACGGCTATCGTTCGTCTTGGGAAGGTCAGAGTTTTTGGTTCATACAACCTGTGACCGACGACAATTCCAACTTGATTATCTGGACTGGTCAAGCAGGTGTTTACAACAATGCCTACACCTCAAAAGTCGGCGACACCTACCACTCTGTCTTTTATGCCGTCAATGGCACCAAAGCCGTCGAGATGGATTTGACGCTCAATGTTGTGGGTTCAGTCGAAGAAGCGCCTGAATGGGTGCATGTGGTCAATGCCGAGGGAATGCAGAACATCCGTGACTTGGGTGGCTGGACCACGGCACAGGGCGAGACGGTGCAGTATGGCAAACTGTTCCGTGGTTCCGAGCTGCAGGGCGAGAAGTTCACGGCTACGACTGCCGACCTGCAACTGCTGCACGATGAACTGGGCATCCGTGCGGAACTCGACCTGCGCACTCATCAGCAGGCACAGAACATCAAGGAGTCGCTGTTGGGCAGTGACGTGGACTTCCTGCGAGTAGTGAACGAACCTTTCTATCTTGATGGTGTGCGCACCGCCTGGGCGAACTATCGAAACGATTTCGACTTCATCCTGAAGAACCTGCGTGTGGGCAATCCTGTCTATTTCCATTGTATCTGGGGTGCGGACCGCACGGGTACGCTGGCTCTGATGCTCGAAGGTCTGCTGGGCATGTCGGAAGACGACCTTTATAACGACTACGAGCTCACCGCGTTGTCTTTTCCTGAAGGCGAAACCCGCACGAAATCGTTAGTCGAGCCCATCGTCCGTTATGTTAAGACGTTCGATGGAGAGACGCTGCAGCAGAAGTTTGTCAACTATTGGCACCAACATGCTCATGTTGCGCTTGAAGACCTGAACGAGTTCTGTCAGATCATGCTCGGTTCGACAACAGACTATACGTCTGGCCTACCCGAAGCACTCGACAACCTGGCATACGATGCATCGCAACTGGAAGCCAGCTTCACTCATAATACCACCGACTTGTACAGCGTCAACGACGGCATTCTGGGCTTTGGCGAACTACCGGAGCGAAAGCACTGGAATACATGGAGCACCAACCGCCCTTCCGAACAGTGGTTGCGCTACGGATGGAGGGAGCCTCAGCAGGTGGAGCGCGTCCGTGTGGCTTTCTGGTCAGACAACACAGTGCCAGGAGACAATGTCCTTGTACCTGCTTCGTGGTCCATTCAGTACTGGGACGAGGAGAACGACATTTGGAAGGATGTCGGGTTGGAAGAAGGCGAGGCCTACACTCAGAGCCGTACAGAGGTGAGTAGCGTACGTTTCCATCCTGTCACAACCACTCAGTTGCGACTGGTGATGCAGTGCCAGAAGGGTGCTTCTACCTATTCAGCTGTAGGCGTGACCGAATGGGAAGTGCTCGGACACCGCAGGGAGAACGTTGTCACCATTGGCGACTATCCCATACAGAACGTGGATTTCAGCCACGTTCATCTGAACGACCATTTCTGGACGCCTCGTATGCAACAGAATCAGACCGTCACCATCCCTGTGGCATTGGAGCAGTGTGAGAAATCGAACCGCATGCTTAACTTTCAGAAGGCCGCAGCCATACTGCGTGGTGAGAACATCGGCTACTTTGACACGGAGTGTACGTTCGACGATACCGACATATACAAGATACTTGAAGGTATGGCCTACAGCATACAGACCAACTATTCGGCTGAACTGGACGCACGGATGGATGAACTTATCGCATTAGTGGCATCCGCGCAGGAGCCTGACGGCTATCTCTACACGGCACGTACGGCTGGTAATCCTGCCGGTATGCACGGTTGGGTAGGACAGAACCGTTGGGAAAAAGACCCCGACCTGAGCCACGAACTTTATAATGCTGGACACCTCTATGAGGCAGCCGTAGCCCACTACATTTCGACAGGCAAGACGTCGCTCCTCAAGGTGGCTCAGAAGAATGCCGACCTGTTGGTTCACGATTTCCTTTATGGCGGACTCACCTACGAACCTGGTCACCAGATTGTGGAAATGGGTTTGGTGAAGATGTACCGGGCCACAGGCAATGAAGATTATCTGCGCCTCGCCAAATATTTCCTTGACCTACGAGGCACTCGGGGTATGATGCGTCAGGAGTACAGCCAGACTCATAAGCCGGTCGTCATGCAGGATGAAGCTGTCGGTCATGCCGTACGTGCAGCCTACATGTACAGTGGAATGGCCGATGTAGCTGCGCTTATGCATGACGATGCCTATCTGCAGGCTATTGACAACATCTGGGAAAATGTGGTCCAGAAGAAGTATTACATCACTGGCGGCATAGGTGCACGCCATGCCGGTGAAGCTTTTGGCAGCAACTACGAACTTCCAAACCAGAGTGCATACTGTGAAACCTGTGCCGCCATTGGCAACATTTATTGGAACTGGCGTATGTTCCTACTTCACGGTGACTCAAAGTACTACGACATCATCGAACGTACGCTCTATAACGGTGTGATCAGTGGCATCCAGCTCGATGGAAAGAAGTTCTTCTACCCCAATCCGCTGGCCAGCGACGGTACTTATCAGCGCAGCGAATGGTTTGGCTGCGCATGCTGTCCCAGTAACCTTTGTCGTTTCATGGCATCCATCCCTGGCTATATTTACGCCCACAATCGTGATAAAGTTTATGTCAACCTCTACGCTCAGGGCATTGCTGACATCGACCTTGGTGAAGGCCTTGGCACGCTGCATTTGACTCAAACCACCGAATACCCATGGAATGGCGAAGTTCAAGTGACGATGAATACTACACAGTTGACGAATAGCGAGCTCACCCTCATGTTCCGTCTGCCAGGTTGGGCTCAGAACCGTCCCGTTCCCTCTGACCTCTATCACTATGCTGAGACTACTGCCGCTCCGTCCATCAAACTCTACATCAACGGAACGGAGTCTGAATATAACATCGAAAACGGCTATATGACTGTTAGTCGCAATTGGCAGGACGGTGATGTCATCAGCTTCTCGTTGCCTATGGACGTACACCGTGTTGAAGCCAATACTCTCGTCAATGACGATGAAGGACGTATCGCCATTGAGCGTGGCCCTATTGTTTATTGCATGGAAGAAGTCGATAATCCCCAGTATGCCGACATTTTTCTCCCTGACGATGAACCACTCAAACCGTTGTGGACCGATAATCTCAACGGCCTGTTCACTCTCAGCAACGAATCAGCGACTCTCATCCCTTACTACGCATGGTGTAATCGCCAGTTGGGGCGCATGCAGGTTTGGATTCCTGCCGATGAGGCAAGCATTCCTGTTGAGGCATGGCCAGTTCGCGTGCCGATTAGCGACATTGACGTTATCGGCAGTACCAATCTGGTTATCGAGACCGAGCCACTCAACGATGGTTGGGCCACTCACGGTGTTGATGCACAGCCAGCTGGTGCCGACATCCCAACAAAGATTCAGACACCCATCAGCCAGTTCTCGCTCGACATGATGTATATGCCCATTGACGATGCCACCCTCTGTCGTAGTAAGACAGCCAGCGACCACAAAGGTTTCTGGCTGGAGCGTATGGAGAACACGGCCGGGCCGCTTTACAATCAGGCTGGTGCCTGGAACGAGTCCACCGCCCGCATATTCCTCAACGTCGAAGGTTTTTATCGGACCGACCAGACCGTGGTCCTTGCTTTCGGTCAGCGTCCCAACAGCTGCCAGCCAGGTGTTTACACCACCTCGCTCTACATGCTTGCGCCCCGTCTGCTTCGCGGCCAGCCACAACGCGCCTGGCGTTTTGACATTCGCATTCATTTGGCTGGAGACGCGCCCGACGCCATTGAGGAAACACGTTATGATGATGGTTTGATGCAAAATGTTGGACCTGTCTATGATTTGCAAGGCCGTCGTGTATCGACACCTTCAAAGGGCCTGTACATTGTTAACGGAAAGAAAAAACTATTCTTTTAGACCATAAAGAGTTCGTATGGCGGTGATGAAATATCATAAACCGCGGGTGCATGAAGCAAAGCGAATGCACCCGCGGTTACTAAGAGATGTCCCTTTCAGGAACGTTCAATAATCAATGTTCAAAAATGCGATTTAGCGAGGGCAGAGGGCAAACTCGTTTGCACTATGCCGAGCGTGAGCATTTTAGGCGAAGCCAATGGTCAATAATCAATGGTCAATGCTCAATGGTCAATGCTCAATGGTCAATGCTCAATGGTCAATGCTCAATGGTCAATGTTCAATGTTCAATGGTCAATAATCAATGCTCAATGGTCAATGCTCAATGGTCAATGGTCAATGTTCAATGGCCAATGATTCTACTGGATTATTATTCTCCAATATAGACAGCTACGCCTCTTCCACCTGAGTAAGTGATGGCAAACATCCCATTAGTGAAGGTGTAGATGTCTGCTTCTTCCTCCTCGTCGTAGCCAGTTTTTTGGCAAGTGTAGCCAGCCTCTGTGTAGTAGTTGATGATGTCCTCGTCACTCAAATCCTCATTGTAGAGCAGGATTACTGAGTTGACAATACCTCCATCAAGCGTGAAAGCGACACCCATGAGGTAGGGATTTTCCTCCATGAAGCATACGTACATGCCGCCCATCTCAGAGAACGTGTCAGGATAGTCGCTCTCAATCTCTTCCAAATCGCCCATAATCAAAGCGTTGACTGCCTCTATGGGAGTCATCTCGTCAAGTGCACCGCCT
>JAEEGG010012799.1_pt1 | contig 18031 bp, 15 predicted proteins | sample 9134161 | NCBI WGS metagenome assembly JAEEGG01 (sample SAMN16246543, study PRJNA631951) | gut metagenome | biome: gut microbiome; feature: rumen; material: CR-attached | host: Bos | place: Iran: Karaj | collected 2018-10 | reverse complement strand
AACGGCAAGCGCGGCAAGTCGCCACGGCCTGACAAGTTCCCGCGACACCAGCGGACAATCCTTCGCCAGAAAACCAAACTCATAGGTTAGCTTCATCTCGCTTCTCCTTTCGCACGACATTCCGTATTTCCCTGTAGGCAATCACGGCTATGCCAAAAAGCAGAAGAGGAAGTATGGTTCGATGAGGGTACTCCGAGACTTCAACCCGCTCACCTTGATATCCAGGCGAAAAGCATTTCTCCAATTCCTTGGTTATGCGATACTTGCCGAGCTCTATCTCCCCATAAGGAGAATCGCCAACAAGAAGAGTCAACGTCCCAATTTTTCCACCTGTTAATCTGCCCACAGGGCGCACATTTGTTATGTTTTTTATCGGGCATTCCCATGACGACTTCTTCATCCCCCAATACTGGCTCGTTTCAATGCGCAGCACGCCGTCGTACACGGCATAATCTATCCTTTCCACATGCACGCCGACAACAGCTGCAACCAGGCCCGCCGCCACCGCAATTACTGTAACTATGATTCTTTTCTTCATTTGTCCGCTCACATAATAATGGTTTAGAATTGTTCTGTGGCAAAAGGCCATTCCTTCCCTTCAGGACAACTCTTCATGAGCCATTTCATAACACAAGACTAAATATCCTTCAATCGAAGGTGCAACTTCCTCAACCACACCTTGTGGTGAATCTTCATAATCGTCAATGTAAACGCGGCCGTCGCTGTCTGAAACCCCCATCAAAGCAGGGACATTCTCCTGATACCACCCAATCATAACATATTCGCTATTATACTCATACCGCTTTCCCAACAACGCCCTGTCAAATGAGATCACCCCAATGCCAAAGTCAATTACAGAATAACGCAACGCATAGGACAAAAAATCATCCGGCCCTGATTTTACCGAACATAAAGCACTTCGGTCAATTGGCGTTTCTGCAACGTCCAACAACGCTTTTTTCATTTGAGCAATGGCACTTTGACGAATTTCACTGCATGGTTTTTGATCAGGATCAGAGTTGTCACTCATGCCATAATTACACAGTCGAACCATTAGATACTGTGCCGCTATCAATAATAACACCAGCAATACTATCATGCCGATACTCATAATCACCTCACTCCTTCAAAAACTGAAATCGGTTAAAAGGGTCGGGCCCTTTCATATATGTTTTACTGTATATGTTGAGCCTGCGTTCATGTCAGAACCTCCCGTCTTTGGCGCAGAAACCTGTAGTGCTTCAATGGAGACGCCCTGCGAGCCATCCTCGCGACAAGGTGGTGGCAGGTCCCGGCTTGAACAACTCTTTCCCTCCTCATGACGGCATGTAGTCTACCATAGCCGCCAACCAACAGTCAAGCAGAGGGGCGCGGTGGTCAGCGGGGGGCCGCCTCCGGCCGGATGAGCTCCCCGAACGGGGCGAGGAGCTTGTACTTGTTGCTCCAGGTGGTGTACATGATTCCGGTGCAGCCAGGCGTGCGCCTGCACGTCTCGAGCCAGGCGCGGCAGCCTTCGAGGTCGTCCGCGTCGTTCAGCTCGCCACTCGGCACGCCGCTCCGCTTCCTCACCACATGTTAAACCCCTTCAAGCCATCCCAACAGACACTAACTGACATCTAACACACAAATAGGCGTTTTATAGGGGTTTCGCAGTGCCTGTCCCCAGATAGTCAATTAATACCATTTCTCCGCCTCGGAGAACAATGGTTTACCATCGGATCCAAGGGGGAAACGAGGTCTTGTAGAAAAAGATTCGTTCTCCGGCAGGTGCGTTTCCAAAGGGAAAATGTAATTATATCCTGCGATGGGAATACATAGCTCAAAAGATTGTTTTGGGTATCCAGCAGCAGAAATCACGGCGCCATGAAAAAATCCATCTGAATAATCAATATGCGTAGGAAGGAGCGACCCACTCGACGGAGTTGCAATCCAGACGATCATGTGCCAGCCTTGTTCGCCGTCCACTGCAAAGTGGCCATCTGAATCCGTTACTGTTTCCTGTCTATACCGTCCGGCAACCACCGTGACTTTTGCGCCAGCAACGGGTTTGCCTGTGTCACTGCCTATGACCGTTCCTTGCGTTGCGTAAATATGCTGGCGCTTGTGTGGAACGGGAAGGAATAGACATCCTCCTGTAAGGAACACAAGCGCCAAAAAGAGGATCAAATGGGGAGACACCCCTTTGGCGTTGCCCTTTTTCTTTTTATCGCCCATTTTGATGTTTTCTTTCACTTTCCTCGTTCTCAACGGCGTTGGGCATATTATAGCGAAACTGCCATGCTAAAATCAAGCACAGCGAAATGAGATTATGGCGCGGACGGGAGCCAACAGGGTCAGACCTGAATGCCGCTAACTTAAGGTGACTTCGGGCGTTTCCCAAGCCCCAACGTAGCTTTCGTCGGACGCCTTGAGCGACGTGTGTCCGGGGTCGTGCGGAAGATGACGAGTCGAGAAAGCTCCTCCAGTCGAGCAAGCTTGGCCTTCAGCATCTTCCAGTTGGCTATGGCGTCGCTCATCGCCGCGAACTGCTCCTTCGAAAGGGCCACAGACACAGTCTTCGCCTTCACCTTCCTGGTCCACTGGTAGCACGGCCCCCCGGCTCCGGGCCCCCTGTCCTGCACGTAGCCGTGCGACACGAGCCCGATGTTTCCGAGCTCCTTCCTTATGGCCGCCATTTCCCTCTCTGCGGCCGCGATTTCCACGTCGTATTTCATGCCGTAAATTATACCAAACCCTTGACTTGCGCGCAAGAGGGCGGTATAATTACCGCCCTATATGGACGACAAGGCTCTTCTTCTCTCACTCGGTTTCGCAAGGCCGTCGGCCCGCGAGGCGATGGAATCATTCAAGGAGGCATTCCCCGGCGTCTCGACCCGGGAAGGCAGGCGCGTGCGCGCCTTCGACGAGCGAACCACCATCGGACTGATGCTCGGGCAGGCGCTGGGGCGCAACGCGGCGTGCAAGGAGGCGGTGCGCAGGGCCCAGCTCGAGCTCGGGATGGACGTTTCGGCGTCCACCGCCGCATTCTGCAAGGCGCGCGGGAGGGTCTTGCCATCCACGCTCGAGGGAATGTCGGCAAGGCTCTCCGCCGAGGCGGACGCGCTCTGCGGGCTTGACGAGTTCACTGGCGTGTGGGCGCTGGACGGCACGACGTTCCAGGCGTCGGACACCGAGGAGAACCGCAAAGAGTGGCCATACGCATCAGGGCCGAAGCCCGGCTGCGGATTCCCCGTGGTGGGCGCGATGGTGGCCCATTCCCTCGTGGGCAAGGGCTCGTCCGTCCTCGTCACGGCCCCCTGGAATGCTCACGACTTCCGGCTGTATGTCGAAGCATCCGGCAGGTTCAAGGCGGGCGAACTGCACGTCGGAGACCGGGCTTTCTGCTCGTTCACCGCCTTCGCGATCCTTTCGGAGGTGGGCGCGGACGGGATATTCCGGGGAAATGACTGGTGCCGCAGGAGGCACATGGACGACGTGACGCTCGGCCCGGGAGACCGGCTCACGAAATGGGAGAAGCGCTGGTCGAAGCGGTCCATGACCGTCCCGCCGGAGAGACGGGCAGGGTTCCCGGACGAGATTACCGTGCGGGTCATAACGGCGAAGATCCGCGTGCGCGGGTTTCGTGACGAGGAAATCGTGGTCGTCACGTCGCTTCTGGACGACAAGAAGTATCCGAAGGAGAAGATACTCGAATGGTATCTCAGGCGGTGGGAGATCGAGGTCTCCTTCCGCGACATGAAGACTACGCTGCGCTACGAGTTCATCAGGGGGCGGACACCTCACATCGTGAAGCTGGAGCTCGGCGTCCTCGTCTTGGCGTACAACCTCCTGCGCTATGTCATCGCCAGGGGGCAGGCCCCAGGGAAGCGGCGTGGAATAGCCAGCACGGCGGCTGCGGCAATGTCCTTCATCTCGACCATCCCAATTCTGTATGCGGCCCGAAGGTCGCTCACAAAAGCATTCGCAATGCTCGTCAAAGTTGTCGCGGCGGACACGCTGGAGAGACGGACGCGGAAAAACTACGTGCGGGCCGTCAAGCGACGTCCAAAGCCTTATCCTCTGCTGACAAAGCCGCGTTCGGAATATCGCCCGGAAGAGATCATATGAGCCTTAAGTTAGCGGCATTCGGGTCAGACCTGATTGCCACAGTAAATTGCCACAGTAGGTTTTCCTTGTCATAGCGGCGCAACCCTTTCGATTCGCCGCTTGCCCCATTCAAACGCGCGGTGGGCGACACGGCCGATCAAGTGATAGCGCCTGTTTGGAAGATTTATCCTGCAATTTCTCATGCTGGACAGTATATCATAAACTCCCGCTACTGTGGTGATTTACTGTGGTAACCATGTCTGACCCTGTAGCCTCCTTCATCGCCATTAGTCATCTATCCATTTGTAGAGAAGTTTGTTGTGAAAAGACTCAATTAGATGCGCCTCGCTCACAATGCAGCCAAGTTCAGAAGGACTACCACTTTTAACAGGTTTGCAAACCGGCAATATCTTAAGGGCACAGAGTGCACCTGTACACGATGGAACATTCTGCAGCGGCCTTGTGGTCACAAGAGAATCAGGCGTAAAATCCTCCGTGAAATCTCTAAGGACAATTCGCCGTGGCATGTTGCACATAAACCAACTCACCTTGTATGCCGACACATACTTGACATCTATATCCACGACTCCTCTGTTCCCCAATGGATAATCATACACCTCCGCAATAACCCACAGCGGCCCATAGCTCCAATCACCACCTCCTTCCTTGTACCAATAATACAACCTGCGAAAATCACGGTCATTGCCAAATCTAAACAGGGCAAGCGGAGACTTAGAAGCTTCAGGCAAAACTGTAATGTACTCATCATAAGTCATCATATCCCGCACGCTATGTCTACACCCGGCAAACACAACGAGCAACACCACAAATACAATCCGATATATCATAATCAGTTAGTTTGTTTCTTAAAATTACTCAATGAAAAACACAGGGACTGTCCCCCCTGATTTAGGAGGACCTGTCCCCCCAAAAGAGGGCTGCTTTTACCTCGGGAGGCACCCGCCATGTACCTCGGGAGGTACCCACCATGCACCTCGGGAGGTACCCGCCATGCACCTCGGGAGGTACCCGCCATGTACCTCGGGAGGTACCCGCCATGTACCTCGCATGCTTCCCACCATGGATCCACCGGGAATCTATCGGGGACTGTCCCCGTGAAAACACAGCCCCATACCGCGCCATCTCCGCCTTCATCTCTTCCGCCACGGCAGGCGGACGGACTGACGGCGCCAATGCCGTCGCGGCAAAGGCCATGCACATAACTGTCGCGAAATGTTTCATCTGTTTCGCACATATTATACCATTTCGCTCGGCACATCTGCCGCGTTACTTGCCGACGCGGCGAGACGCCGCATCTCCTTGCGCTGCCAGACCGCTCACAACCTCCTTAACAAGACATATCCTCCCAAACTCCGAAACTCCCAACAGCGAAAGCAACCATATAGCGGTGGTTGAAATACGCGAAGCACAAGGCGAAGTGGTAACGAAGCCCCTTTGCCAACCATCGGAGTTAAAGGAACAACGGGAATTTGATGGGGACAGTCCCTATTTCTGAAGCAGGACACACCCCTCCTCGGTCGGCGGTTTAAGGGCCGATGAAAGCTTTTTCCGGTCTTCTTTTGCTTTTCGGCCCAACAATAGCCCATCAAGGTAATAAAATTTGTCGAATTCGTTTTTGAAGCCAAATTTCTCGACAATGGACTGCTTCCGGTCTTTGGCGAAATAGTAGATGTCGTCATTTCGTACATCTATCACGAAATAATATTCAACATAGTCCCTAAGGGGATGCTCTCTCTTCACGCCTGCCTTCTTAAGTTCCGAGCTCAACTTGCCGACAATCCACGTAGCGCAATCTCCCAAAAGCCAAGGGTATTTGCCTGTCAACTTCAGCGCGCCCTCGATCAAAACTTTTTCGTTCCTTGTCAATATTTGGACCGGAAGTCCTGCCTCCGCCCCGAGCGTCGTCCACTTGTAAGGTCCTATCTCAACCGACATGCCCGGACTTGCCACGCATTCAATGTTGAGAATGCTGGGCTTGACATTCTTGGGCGGATGGATCTCGGTTCCATCGCTTGTAAAATAGCGCTCTTCGGAAAACTCACCGCCGGCTTTGCGACACATCACAACGCGATCGACATTATTACCAGACATCTCTCGCTCTGAAAACAAGGTCAGGACCGAATCATTTGTTTTCGAATCCGTAGTCAACCCAGAATGCACTCTCCCGCCGCGATACTCATAGCACTCTAAGCCCCCGTCCTTCTTAAACAGCCGCACATGCGAAAGCGAACCTTCGCTGTCATATGTAAATGTCAACCGCCCGCGCTCAACATCCATAGAGATGACGCGATCATCCCAATTCGTCAGCACATTTGTCCTCGGGAGTTCAGAAAACTGACGCTGATAACTCGCCGCCTCCTTGCGATTTGATTCGGCAAGTGCACACGCACAACAAAGGCAACAACAAATCAGATATAAGCATCTCATTCCATACCTCCTACCACACTATTGCGAACCTGCTTTTCCTCATGTGGGAATTATACCAAATAAAACGTCCTGCGCGCCAATCACGCCGCGGCGGCCACAAGGGGCCGAGCGACGGACATTCACAATACTCGCACGGAATCAAATAATCGGGAGCATGCGAGAAAAACGAATGGAATGTGGCCTTTTGGTGAATTGCTCCATGCCCTTTCTACACGTTCTTGCCTATAACTTAACTATATTTTCCTGTTATTGCTTTCGCTGCTGGGAGTTTTAGAGTTTTGGAGAATCGTATTTTTGAGATTTTCTCGGCTTTTCGGAGATTTAAGTTGAAGTGTATGAGTAAAACTCCGATGGTTCGGGTTCTCGCTAACGCTTCACAGCTCAGCACATTTCAACCACAATCAGGAGACGCTGTATTGCCGTGATTGTAGCGGCCTTCGGCCGATTTGTCACATTCTCAAACACTACTATCGACGTATACAAAGCCGTTGAGAAGTGCGAAGCTGCGGAGCGTTAGCGAGAGCCCAAACGCTCGGAGTTTCTATAACTCATCGGAATGCTGTTCCACTAAATTCTTCGATGAACCATTTTCTCCCAAGCTCCGAAACTCCCAATAGCGAAAGCAACCATATAGCGGCGGTTAAAAACACGAAGCCCCTTTGCCAACCATCGGAGCTACTTCGCGGGCACGAGCTGGAAGCCGGTGATGGACGCCGCTCCCTTGCCGTCGCGATGGACGGCCCTGACGGCGAACTCGCGCTCGGTGAGGCCTCGGAAGACTACCATGCAGTCGGCCTTGTCGGAATCAGTGCCCTTCTCGCGCGTCGCCTCGACATATCGTCCGTCGCCGATCCACCCGAAGTTCACCGCGCGCGCGGCGATCTCCTCTCCTGAGCGGTTCAGCAGCACGACGTCGCCCTTCCATCCGTTCACGCCCGCGCCGAGATGGACGACGAGGTCGTACTTCTCGAACGGAACGGCGGAAACAGCGAACGGCGCGTTCCTGAGAGCCCCGCGGTGCAGACGGAAGTCCGCCCCTCCGAAGCCCCATCCCTCGCACTGCTCGTACTCCGCGCCCTTGCCGAGCGCGACCCAGGCGGAAGTCGCGGCGCCGCTCGTGTCGCGAAGCTGACCCTCCTTCGCGCCGCCGGAAACCCTGACGTTGTTCCAGTTGCACTGCGCACGCGCATTGTCGCCCGCGATATCCCATTCGCGCAGAACAGAATCGTCCTTCTTTCCGCTGGTGAAGCTTACGCCGATCGTGCCCTTAACGCCCGTGACGGGAATCTCGCCGAAGTCCTTCGGAAGCTCCTTGCCGCAGTACACGCGCACCCAGTCGACCCACATGTCGCTCTCGTTTCCGTAGCGCTCGACGTCGTACGGCCAGCCGCTGATTCCGGCGATCGCGTAGTTGATGAGGAACCACGTGTCCTGCGACTTCGTGACGGGGCCTGTCGGATGCCTCAGAACCTCGACGTCGTCGAAGTAGTAGACCGTGTCCGTCTCGGTAATGGCGAGGCCGTACGTGTGGAACGTCCAGCTCCATGTCGAGCCGCCAGCCATCTTCTGCGCGTCGGGGAACGCGTGAGGCGCCTCGCCCATGTCCTTCTGGCCCCACCAGTGCGTCGTCACGCCGTAGCGTCCGCCGTGGTTGGGGTTCCTCGGACCATACCCGCCGTAGCACTCGATGACGTCGAGCTCGTCGCATCCGGCGTTCTTCGTCGCCTCGTATTTCGGATCGTCCTTGCTCATTCCGATCGTGCCCTTCGTAAGCGTCCAGAACGCCCCCCAGCTGCCCGGCGCGGAGTGGCACATGAGGCGGCACTCGAAGTACGCCGGAACCGGCACGGCGACGCCCGTTCCGTCGGAACGGATCGACGAGAGGATGCCGGTGCGGCCGTTGGTTCCGTATGGCTTAGAGGCATGGATCCTGAGATACGTGCCCTGCTGTCCGAACGGAAGGCAGTCTCCGTCCGGATCGCTGAACGGCCAGCCGCTGAAGTCTCCGCCGCCCGTCTTGTGCGCCGCATACCGCGCGCCGCGTCCGTCGGGCGAGATGGAGAGCGGTCCGTCGAAGTCGTCCTTGAAAACGAGCTTCATCCCCTTTGCGCCGGGCGGGTCGGACTTCGGGATGCCCTGCTTCCACGAGACGCCGCCGAGGTTGAACAGCTGGAGCTCGCAGTAGTCCTGGTGTCCCTTTCCGTCAATGGCCTGCAGGCGTATCGTCGTAGGGCCCGCCGGAAACTCGTCCGCATGGAACACGAACTCGCCGCGCGCGTCGGCACCGAGCTGTACGTCCGCAAGGACCGCATCCTCGCCCCACTCGCCGCCGGCGCGCCAGCAGCGCGCGAGGACGCGCGTCATTCCCTTTGCCTCGAACACGACTGTTACGTCACCCTTCACGTTGGAGCAGTAGCGCGGAGCAAGCACCTTGATCGACTGCACGAAGTCGATGCCCTTCGTTGAATCGCCGTTGTAGAACTCCGGGTATTCCGCCGAAGCCTTCACTTCGTCCGCGAACACGGAACACACAAGCCCTGCGGCAGCGGCAAATAGGACGCTCTTGAACATCACTGTCTCCTTCTAGTTGTTTTATCGTGTTTTGGTATGACGGCTTATGCAGAAATTATATCACAGCGCGTTTGATGTCCGCAAGATTTCGATGCGGCCTATCAGCCAAAACTAAGCCGCTGTTTCAGACAACTGCTCATTCCGGCAATCCAGCTACGGCAGGCTGATGTGCGTGTTGTCATACCGCCCGTCGCTGAATCCGGAACCCTCGGGGTAGCCGCCGTTCCTACCGCGCCATGATACTCGCCACAGTTCCCATCCCACACGTCTGAATTTGAATTTCCCCAAAACCAGATTTCATCTGCCGTGTCGGACCAAACCGCAACACCACATCCATTCTCCCATAGCTTTTCTTTATGCATAACCATTGCCATGCGGCCATCGTTGCGAGTGCCGGAATCTTCGGACGTGTGCCCGACGCCCGTGTATCTGAACCACTCGGAGGCGGCGTTCTGCTCGACGTCCGGGCCTCCGCGCAGACCTGCGGAACATCACCGCTCAACGGGGACTAGCACGCCGTTCTCAAGGGCGAGCGTGCGGTCGCAGACCGCGGCGGCCTCGGGGGAGTGCGTGACCATCACGAGCGCCGTCTTACCGCCCGCGGAAAGCTCGGAGAGAATGCGCAGTATGTCCGCGCCAGTCATCGCGTCGAGGTTGCCCGTCGGCTCGTCGGCAAGAACGAGAGGGGGATCCGTTACAAGCGCGCGTGCAAGCGCGACTCGCTGACGCTCGCCGCCGGAGAGCTCCGCCGGAAGATGGTCCATGCGGTCCGCAAGCCCGACTTTCGCAAGCAGCTCCTTCGCGCGCTCCGCGCATTTCGCGCGCGGCATGAGGCGCGACGAGCGGCGCGACATCGTCGGAAGCAGCACGTTCTCTAGAACCGTCAGCTCGGACATGAGATGATAGGACTGGAAGACGAAGCCGAAGTTGTCCGGACGCTCCACCTTGCCCGATGTCGGCGCGAGGAGTCCGCCGAGGATGTTCAGCAGCGTCGACTTGCCGGCGCCGGAACGCCCGACGATTGCAACCTTCTCCCCCGCCTCGACGGAGAAGTTGACGCCTTTCAGGACCTCGATCGGCTTAAGGCCGGGGATCTTGAACTTCTTCGTCACTTCTGCTGTGCTCAATACCGTCATTCGACTTTGAACCTTTCAACCCTTCAACTTTTCAACCCTTCAAACCGGCCTACTCCAGCGCCTTGACCGGATCCTTCATGGAGGCGATGAGCGCGGGCACGAAGGACGCGAGCCAGCCGAACGCATACACGATTGCAACGGTCCAGACGATGTCGGACGCGATGACGCGGTGCGGTATCTCGGCAAGTCCATAAATCGACTCGGGGAACACCGGAACCCCGACCGAGCCGAGCCATTCGACGATGCGCTGCAGGTTTGTAAGCACGGCCCAGCTCGCGGCAAGGCCGAGGAGTATTCCGGCCGTGCACTGGACGAGTCCGTGCACCATGAACACTCCCATGATCTCCCGCCTCGAGAAGCCGAGCGCCTTGAGAAGCCCTATCTCCGGCGTCTTCTGCACCGTCAGCACGAGCAGCGTGTTCATCACGCAGAAGAGCGCGACAAGCGAGATGAGGAGAAGCAGCACCGCCGTCATGTTCTTCTCGACGGCGAGCGCCGCGAACAGCTCGCGGTCCGCCTCGCGCCACGTCAGCGCGCGGAGCCGCGTCTTCGCCGTCTTTTCGGCCGCCTCGGACACTTCTTCCACGAGCGTGCGGAACCTCTCGGGGTCCGTCGGACGGTCGGTCTTGACGTGAACGGCGAAAACGCCCTTCTCCATCCCCATGAGGTCGCGCACGTTCGCGAGCGAGGCGACGGCATATCCGGAATCGTACTCGTACTGTCCGCACGAGAATATGCCGGCGACCCTCCACTTGATGGGGAGGAAGACCTCGTCCTGCGAGGCGAGCGTCTTCGGCGAATACACCACCACCTCGTCGCCGACCCAGCATCCGAGCGAGCGAGCGGCATGCACTCCGAGGACAATCGAGTCGCCGTCGAGATCGAACGTGCCGGCGCGCGGCGCGCCGATCTTGTACGCGCCAGCGAACGCCTCCGCGTCGACTCCGAGCAGCACCGGCGCGAGGACGCGTCCGTTGAACGACAGCATCACGCGCGTGTCGATCTCGGGCGTGACGCACGTCACTCCGTCCACGCCCTTCAGCGCCTCCGCGATCGCTTCCTCGTTTTCAACGACGTGCCCGTAGGCGGGCATGAGCGACACGTGCGGCTTGAAGCTCAGGATCTTCTTCTCCCACTCGTCGCCGAAGCCCGTCATCACGCTCCTGACGATGATGACCGCGGCGACGCCGAGCATCACGCCGAGCACGGAAACGCACGTGATGACCGACGCGACGGAGCGCTTCGGCTTAAGGTACTTCGCGGCAAGGAAAAACGAGAAGCTCACCTGGACTCCGCTCCGTCTGCCACAACTAGAACCGTGACGCTGCACGCCGGGACCGTGACGGATCCGTCAAGCGCGAGCTCCGCGACGACAGGCGCGACCTTCTCGGCTCCGCGCGCGTTGACGTCGGTCTTCCCGCCCGCGAGCGTCGTTGTCTTTGCCTTGCCCTTGAGCGGAAGCGTCACCGTGCGCTGCTCCTCCGCGGCGTTGACGAGCTTTACGATCGTCTCCGATCCGCGGCGTCCGGCGCAGGCGAAGAAAAGGTCGCCGCCCGAGACCTTGACGGGCAGTTCGATGTCCGGCCTGTTGAGCGAGAACATCTGCTGCACGTAGTAGTTCGGCGTCGCCCAGCTCTCCGTCCCGTTGTACCAGATGAGGTCGGGCGCCCACTGCGTATGTCCCTCGCGGGCGAAGAGCGGCGCGTAGCTCGCCATCTTCACGACGTCGGAGTTGCGCTCGAAGCCCGTCATCGCGGCGGCCTCGCAGACCGCGCTCCAGAGTGTATTGACCTTCTTTCCGCCGACGTCGTGGTGGCAGGCGTACTCTCCGGCGTACACCGCGGGACGCGACCTGTCGTAATTGTCATAGCGCGTCGCGGCCTTCAGGAACCAGGCCGGGTCGCGGTAGTAGTGTTCGTCGACAAGATCGGCGGAGTCCTTCGTGATGCGTCCCCAGGCGTAGTCGAACTCGCGTCCGTCGGGGAAGGGTCCGGCGCTGCCGACGATCCTGATCTCCGGATGCTTCTCGCGGATGATCCTGCAGATGGGCTCGCAGCGGTCGAAGAACTCCTTGTTCCAGTTCTCGTTTCCGACGCCGACCATCTTGAGGTTAAAGGGCTTCGGATGCCCCATCTCGGCGCGGACCTTTCCCCACCGCGTGTCTGCCCCGCCGTTCGCGAACTCGATGAGCTCGAGGATGCACTGAGCGAAATAATCGGCATCCCTGACGTCGCAGAGAAGCGCGGGCTTCTGGAACTGGCACGTCAGGCCCGAGAGGCAGATCGGGAGCGGCTCCGCGCCGAGTTCCTCGCACAGAAGGAAGTACTCGTAGTATCCGACGTCGAACGTCTCCCAGTAGGGCCTGTAGCCTTCGTGGTTCGTCCAGCGGTTTAGGATGCACTCGCGGCGCTCGCGCGGACCGACCGTCCTGCGCCAGTCGTACCAGTGCTGGAAATCTCCCTCCTCGACGATGCACCCGCCCGGGAAGCGCACGAACGCAGGCTTGAGGCCGGCGAGCTTGTCCACCAGATCCTTGCGCATTCCAGCGCGCACGAGGTTCGGTCCGACGGGCTTGAGGCTCATGTTGTCGAACTCGACCGCGCGGCGACCCTTGACGAGGATGGAGAGGGTGAAGCGCGAGTCGGCGGACTTCCCGTCGCTCTCGATGACGATACTACCGAAGGGAAAATCAAGCGATGCATCTCCGTCCGCGACGATCTCCTTCTCGAACCGCGTCCACGCGCCGAGCTCGAAGTCGACGCCGGACATCGAAATCTCGCGCCAGTCGAACGTCAGGCGGTACTTCTCGCCCTTGACGAACCACATTCCGTCGAGTCCGCGGTTCCTGACGCCGGCAAGCCCGTGTCCGAACGACTCGATGCGGAGATGCTTCGCCGTGTTGGGATGGACCGGTGCGCCGTACTGGAAGGAGAGCCGCGCCATGCCTCCGTCGCGATAGTCCGGCTCCCATCCGTCCTCGGTGCAGTTCCACTTCTCGTGGTCGGCCTGCGACCAGTCGAATCCGCCGTTAGCCAGCATCTCCACGCTGAGTCCGCCGTCCGCCGCCCAGTTGATGTCCTCGAAGAATATGCCCCAGAGCGCCTTCGGGACCTCGAAGCCCTCCGACGCGGCGCCAATGGACACGGATACCGGCGCGGCGATCGCCGACGCCATGGCCAGGATTCCTGCCGCGGCCGCCGCCGTCTTCACTCTCATCTGCATGTTGTCTCCTTTTCGCGGTTGTTGATGTACCAGGACTGGAATATCGCGATAAGCGCGAAGAGCGCGATCATCATCTCGCCGCCCTCCTCGAGCGCAGTGCACAGCGACTGCGCGGACGTCACGCCCTCGGCGGACTTCTCAAGTCCGTGCGCATGCCCAAGCCACGACGGGAGCCTATCCGCGATCTGCACGAGAACGCCCGAGCCGCCGAAGCATCCGACGGACCACGCTACGGGATGCAGCGTGAAGACTCCCTTGACGAACGGCACGGCGAAGTAGGCGAGAAGCGCCGCGAACACGCCGAAGAACGACGCGAAGTATAGGACGACGAACGCCTTTGCGCCGAGCGGAACGGCGCCATTGGTGAGAAAGCGGGCCTTGAATGGAGTGCCTGTGAGCGGACTGCCGTTCGGCTTGAAGAGGACGCCGGGGATTATCTTCCCGTCTTCGCCGATGATGTTCGGACACAGCGCGTGCAGCGCCATGTTGTGGAGGTCGAGCTCCTTGACTATCGCCATCAGTGCGACGAGCGAGACGGCCAGGCATAGAATGGTGCGCCGGCGCTTCGAGCCCGTAAAGGGGCATTTCCACCAGACGAGCGGGACTATCGCCGCGAAGAAGGGAAGTGTCGCAAGCTCGAACGGAGAGCGTCCGTCCTGGTCGAATGCGTTCACCAGCGCGCCCGGATCCATCACCGCCCACGTCACGAGAAGCGCGGCGACAAACACAAACCAAAGCGCTGGCGACGAATACCAGCGTGTTATAACATTGTCGTTCATGCGAATATTATACCAAAATTCCCCCGCCGACCGCATCACCCGAGCGCGTTTGACACTACTCTCACCACGCTCGGAGACTGCCCGTTGCGCGTCACCTCGATGTGCGTGCGGATGCGCTCGCGCAGCCGCTCGACGTGGCTTATCACGCCAACCTTGCGGGATCCTGTGATCGCGTTCAGCCGCTCGAGCGCCTCGATCGCGGAATTCAAATGCTCGCCGCTCAGCGTTCCGAATCCCTCGTCGATGAGCAGCATGTCCGCGCCCAGCCCCGCTTCGCCCGCACCGGCAAGTCCAAGCGCAAGCGCAAGGGAGACGAGGAACTGCTCGCCGCCCGAAAGCGTGTTCACCGGACGTTCCGCTCCGCCGTCGAAAGCGTCTTTCACCGACAGCGTCAGCCCCTCGCACGAAAGTTCGTACCGACTCGTCAACTGCCTCAGGTAGTGGTTCGCCTTCACGAGAACATTTGCCAGCACGTACGACTGTATCTCGCGGCGGATCTTCTTTCCGTCATTGTCCCCGAAGTACGCATGGATCGGACGCCACTCGTCGCGCTCCGCCCGGAGCTTCTCCGCCGCCGCGACCTTCTCCGCGCGCTCCGCCGCGCACCTGTCATCATCGGCGAGCTGCTGCTGGCACTTCCCGCGCTCGGTGACCACCGCCGTCTCTGCCACCTTGATTTCGTCGACCTCCTTGGCAAGCGCCTCGCACGTATCTTCCTCCGCAAGCCCTTCCGGCCTGTTCGCGAGATGAGCCTCCATTCCGCTCCGGACCTCCTCGTAACGTCCGAGCAGCCCCTCCACCTGCCCCGTGGTTGTCGCAACCTTCCCATCTGCGCACGTCTCCTCTAGCGACGGCACCTTCTCCGCGACTCGGCTAACGCATGACCTGATCTGCTCGAGTTCGACAAGGAGCGCGTCGCGCGCATTCTCGGCCTTCGGCAGCTCCGCCTTGCGGACGGCATATTCGTGCGCCGAATCCCTGAACGCGCTCTCGACGGATGCGGGGTCCTTCTCCCACGCCTCGAGCCACCCCGGCTCGGTAACGCGCGCGGACACCTCCTCGAGTTTTTCCTTCTCTCGTCTCTCTTCCGCCTTGACGGCGTTTTCGTGCTGCGTCATCCGGCTCTTCATGTCCGACAGCGCCTTCTCAGCAATATTTCTAGCATCCTTGAATCCGTCCCGTTTCTTCTCGCTATTCCTGAGCGCCTTCCTGCATTCCTTGACCTTGTTGTCCTGCTCGTCTGCTGCGGCGAGCCTGCGGTCAAGCTCCGCAATCTTCGCATCGCAATTCACTATGGCCGCGCGCACGCTCTCGGCATTGCTTCCGCCGAGCTTGTAGAACTTCGCCTTCTCGGCAATCTCCCGCTCGTCCCTGACAATCCGCTCCTTGTCCGTGGAAAGCTGCAGGGACTCCGATTCGATCGTGGCTTTGAGGCCGTCGATATCCGCCCGTGCGGCGTTGTACTCCCGCTCCTTCTTTTGGGCTGCATCGTCCGCCTCGCGGCACTTGGCTTCAAGCGACTGGAACAGCGCCTTGAAATGATCGCTACCGTTGAGCTTCTCGATTCTGTTTCCGCAGATCGGACACGTATCGCCGACGTTCAGTTCGGCGACGATTTTTTCTATTCCGGCCTCAATCAGCTGCTTCTGCTCGTCACGAACTTTCCTCTCGCCGGCGGCAGACTCCATCGCCGCTTCCATCGCGGACTTCAGCGCCGGAAGTTCAGATTCCTTCTCAGCAAGCTTCTCGCGCCTCTCCGTGATTTGCTTCTCGCGCCCCGCAACGCTTTCCCTGCGCGGGACGAGTCCGTTGATCTCGCCTTCCAGCCCGAGAAGGTCTCCACGCAGTTTTTCGGCTGCGTCCTTCTCCTTCTGGACCTTCTCCCGCCCCATTGACTCCAGCGCCTGCTCCTCAACCAAGAGCTCACCCTCCGAAACGGAGACCTCCTTTTCGGCGCATTCGAATTTCTGCGTCGCCTCTTCAAGACGCCTGGCCAGCTCCGGAACCGCCCGGGCGCATCTTTCAAGCTCTTTTTCCGCCTGCGCCCTGTTCTTCCTGGCGCCGCACACGTCCTGAAGGTTCGAGAGTATGACCTCCGACGACTCCAGCATCTTTGACTTCGCGGATTTTTCGGCGAGGTACTTCCGGATGAGTTCGACTTCGGAACTCTTCCCGTCCGCCTCGGCGGCCTTCTTCTTTTCCTGCGCCTTAAGCGCGGAGAAGGCCTCGGCAAGATTGCGCTTCGCCGTTTCGGCGCTCAACTCAAGCTCTTTGCGCCGCTGAAGCCACCGGAGCCTCGAGTCCGCCGACTCGCGCCTCCTGCCGAGCTCCTCGATCTTCGACTTCAGTTCGCCGATGCGCCTCTCGACCTCCTCGCGCGCCTCGCCGAGCCCGGTCATCCTGCTGATTTCGTCTTCAAGCGTCTTCACGCCATCCTCGAGGCTCGACCCCTTTGCGGCAATCGCCTTCCCGAGTTCCGAATACTTCGACGTGTCGGTGAGCTTTTCTAGAATCTCGGCCTTCTCGTCGGGCGTCCCCATGAGGAACTTCGTGAACTGCCCCTGCGCCAGTATGGTCGTGCGGCAGAACTGCTCGAACTCAAGTCCAACCGCACGCAGGGCGACCGCCTTGCAATCATTGACCTTCGTCCAGTTCACGCCGCCGGGCGAGCAGTCCTTCCAGGTCCATTTCTCGCCCTTGAGCATTCCTTTGTTCTGTCCGCGCGAGATCGCCTCGACGGACCATTCCGCCACGTACGGCTTGCCGTCGTTTCCGATAAGCGACAGCGTGGCGCTGGCGGAAGTCGCGCCGCGGCGAACCAGCTGGCGCGCATCGTTGTAGGCGTACCCACCGATCTCCTGCGGATTCTTTACGCCGCTGCCGTCGTAGCGCGGCGTCTTTCCGTACAGCGCAAGCGTTATGCTGTCCAGAATCGTCGTCTTTCCCGACCCAGTCTCGCCGCAGATGAGGAAGAGCGGTGCCTCGCCGAGCGCGCCGTTCTCGAAGTCCAGCTCCGCCGATTCGATCGACGCGATGTTCTTGATGGAAAGCTTCTTGATTTTCATGCCTGGAGCCCCTTCATAAGCGTTCCGATAAGTTCGCGCTGCCGGTCCGTCATCTCGTGCTTCGCCGAAAGAATGTCGAGCACCTCGTCATCCGACAGCTCCTTCAGTTCCGACAGCGCCAGCGTCCTTTTCGCAGCCTCTCCCGCCGGCGCCTCGGTGCGGACGGGGTTGTTCACGCAGAACCTAAGCCCCTTCGCGGCGCACGCCTTCCGCGCACGCTCACTCCAGTCCGGACCCGGCAGCTCGCCGGCGCCGAGGCGGACATTGAGGCGGATGTAGGTCTCCGCGGGTAACACCGCCTCGTTCAGCTTCGCAAGCGCTTCGTCGAATGGCAGTCCCTCCTTGCCGCCGATCGTCTCGAGCGCGCGCAGCGGAATGAACACCCTCGTTCTGACATCGGGCTCCTTGCCCGGCTCGACGTTCACAACGTCGACGCCGTGGTCGTAGGTCTCGTCGAAGTGGATCGCGCGCGGAGTCCCGCAGTAGCGCGCGACCTTCCTCCCGCCCTTTATCCACTGCGGACAGTGAATGTGTCCGAGGGCGATGTACGAGTAGCCCGCGCCGAGTTCGTCAAGGCCGACGCACTCCTCGCCTCCTACGATGATGGACCTGTCGTGTCCGCGCAGGTCTATCTCGCCCCTCACCGCGAGGTGCGCCATGAGGACCGAGGGCTGTCCGGCGTAATGCTCCGCGACATACCCAGCAAGTCCGCTGAAGTAATCCT
>JAEEGG010012793.1_pt1 | contig 18037 bp, 9 predicted proteins | sample 9134161 | NCBI WGS metagenome assembly JAEEGG01 (sample SAMN16246543, study PRJNA631951) | gut metagenome | biome: gut microbiome; feature: rumen; material: CR-attached | host: Bos | place: Iran: Karaj | collected 2018-10 | reverse complement strand
GATCTTGGCGCACTCGTCGGAACCACTCACATCGTAGACGGCCGACATAGTGGGATACTGCGCATCCACCTTGATTTGCTCGGTGGAGTCTACAGCGAGATTAATGATCTGGCCGGCAATGCGCAGCCGATAGAACTCGGGAGCCTCCGGGGTTTGATGACTGAACGAGAACGTTCCGCTCTCACTGAGCTTCACACTGTCGATAGCCACGGGGCCGCTCAGGCTCATGTTCTCCAGATAAAGCACCGAGTCCTTTGCCTCGGTGATGGTTCCGCTGACGTTGAACGACCGCCCCGTGCATGAACAAATGGTGAGCACAACGGCTGCCGAAACTGCAAAAATCGTACTGATACTTCTTTTCATCTTATCTTCTGATTACGTTTTCTGTGAATATTTGCGTGCAAAAGTACAAATAAAAGTTCAAAGTTCAAAGTGCAATGTTTAAATTTTGACGGTAAAGACGTTATAAGACGTTAAAGCAGGTCAGTTTTTCTGAATTTTTTCCGTTATCCATTCTTCGATATCAATTTTCTTCGTATCTTTGTCGCCGCAAATGAGCATTCATTAACTTTTAACACAGAAAACAAATGGAAAAACTGAACAAACCCGCCATCCTCGTTGTTGACATGCTCAACGACTTCGTGACTGGCTCCCTGGCTTGCGACCGAGGGAAGGCAATCGTACCCGCTACCGCAAAACTGCTCGACGCAGCCCGTGCTGCCGGCGTACCCGTCATCTTCTGCAACGATGCTCACCTGCCCGGCATCGATCGTGAACTGATTATCTGGGGTGACCATGCTATTGTTGGCACTAAGGGTGCCGAGGTGATTCCCGAGCTGAACCTCTGCGAAAAGGACTACGTAGTTCCCAAGCGCCGCTATAGCGGATTCTTCCAGACCGATCTCGACATCTTGCTGAAGGAGCTTGGTGTGAAGACCGTCATCCTCACTGGTCTGCATACTCACATGTGCTGCCGCCACACCGCTGCCGACGCTTTCTGCCTGGGCTACGACGTGGTTGTTGCCAAGGAAGCCACCGACTCGTTCACTGAGGAAGACTACCTCGGCGGACTGGCTTATCTGAAGATGTGCTATGGCGCCGACGCCTATAGCAACGAGGAGCTCATCGCAGCATTCTAATTGCCCGAGATTTCTGATTGCTCCGCTGAGTCGCCAGATTTATGGGGAGTCAATCATTAAAAAACAATAATAAAAGAGGCTAAATCTTTGTGGTTTAGCCTTTTTTGTGTAATTTTGCACGATTTTTATTGAAATCGACTTTGATTATTTAGATGTTTTATAGACAAAAGTAAGTTATTTAGATGAACGTAATTACGAAAAGTGTTCAGTTGCCTGATGGAAGAACCATCACAATTGAAACCGGTAAAGTGGCAAAGCAGGCCGACGGAAGCGTTGTTCTCCGCATGAACAACACCGTGCTCCTCGCCACTGTCTGCGCCGCAAAAGATGCAGTTCCAGGAACAGATTTCATGCCTTTGCAGGTTGATTATCGTGAGCAGTACTCTGCCGCAGGTCGTTTCCCCGGCGGCTTCACCAAGCGTGAAGGAAAAGCAGGCGATAACGAAATCCTCACCAGCCGCCTCGTGGACCGCGTGCTGCGCCCGCTCTTCCCCAGCAACTATCATGCTGAGGTGTATGTAAATGTGATGTTGCTCTCTGCCGACGGTGTCGACCAGCCCGATGCACTAGCAGGCTTTGCCGCCTCTGCTGCACTGGCATGCTCCGACATACCTTTCGAGTGCCCGATTAGTGAGGTACGCGTAGCCCGTGTGAATGGAGAGTATGTGATTGATCCTACTACCGAACAGATGAAGCATGCCGACATGGATATCATGGTTGGTGCTTCGGCTGAGAATATTATGATGGTGGAAGGCGAGATGAAGGAAGTGTCTGAGCAAGACTTGCTCGGTGCCCTGAAGGCTGCCATGGATGCCATCAAGCCTATGTGTGAGTTGCAGACTGAGCTCTCGAAGGAACTCGGCACCGACGTGAAGCGTGAGTACGACCACGAGGTGAATGACGAGGAACTGCGCGAGCAGATGCAGAAGGAGTGCTACCAGCCCGCCTACGACATCACGAAGCAGGCACTGGAGAAGCACGCTCGTGCCGAGGCATTCGAGAAGATCCTCGCCGACTTCAAGGAGGCTTATGCCGCCGCACATGCCGACCTCACCGAGGACGAGCTGGAAGAGAAGTATGCAATGATGGACCGCTACTACCATGACGTGGAGCGCGACGCCATGCGCCGTTGCATCCTCGACGAGGGCATCCGTCTCGATGGTCGTAAGACCGACGAGATTCGTCCCATCTGGTGCGAGGTGAGCCCGCTGCCCATGCCTCACGGAAGCTCTATCTTCACACGTGGTGAGACGCAGTCGCTCTCTACTTGCACACTCGGCACGAAGCTCGACGAGAAGCTGGTTGACGATGTTCTCGACCGCGGCTTCATGAAGTTCCTGCTGCACTACAACTTCCCGCCCTTCTGCACGGGTGAGGCCAAGGCACAGCGCGGCGTAGGTCGTCGTGAGATTGGTCACGGCCACCTGGCATGGCGTGCCCTGAAGGACATGATTCCCTCTGACTTCCCCTATACCGTACGTCTGGTGAGCCAGATTCTGGAATCCAACGGTTCCTCGTCGATGGCTACCGTTTGCGCCGGCACACTTGCCCTGATGGACGCTGGTGTTCCCATGAAGAAGCCTGTGAGCGGTATCGCTATGGGTCTGATCAAGAATCCCGGTGAAGACAAATATGCTGTGCTCAGCGACATCCTCGGCGATGAGGACCACCTGGGCGATATGGACTTCAAGACCACTGGTACTCGCGATGGCCTGACTGCTACGCAGATGGACATCAAGTGCGATGGTCTGTCGTTCGACATCCTTGAGAAAGCACTCATGCAAGCCAAGGCTGGTCGTGAGCACATCCTGAACTGCATCACCGACACCATGGCTGAGCCGCGTGCCGAGCTGAAGCCCCACGTGCCCCGCATTGTTGCCTTCGAGATTCCGAAGGAGTTCATCGGTGCCGTTATTGGCCCGGGCGGAAAGATCATCCAGCAGATGCAGGAAGACACCGGTGCCACCATCACCATTGATGAGGAAGACGGTGTGGGTAAGGTGCAGGTCAGCGCTCCCGACAAGGATAGCATTGACGCTGCCATCCGCAAGATCAAGGCCATCGTGGCCGTTCCCGAGGTGGGCGAGGTCTACGAGGGTACTGTTCGTAGCATCATGCCTTACGGCTGCTTCGTAGAAATCATGCCGGGTAAGGACGGTCTGCTCCACATCTCGGAGATCGACTGGAAGCGTCTTGAGACCGTTGAGGAAGCCGGACTGAAGGAAGGCGACAAGATCAACGTGAAGCTTCTGGAGATTGACCCGAAGACTGGTAAGTACAAGCTGTCGCATCGCGTACTTATCCCGAAACCCGAGGGATATGTAGAGCGTGAGCGTCGTCCTCGTGGCGACCGCGGCGAGCGTGGCGACCGTCGTGAGCGTGGCGAGCGCGGTGACCGTCGTGAGCGCGGCGAGCGTGGTGATCGTCACAGTGATCGCCATGGCGACCGCAACAGCCACCATCGCAACTTCCAGGGTGGTCAGCAGCCGGCCGGCAACGTCAACGAAGCTCCTGCCGACAACGAGCCGAAGGACTTCAGCGATCTGCTCGACCACAGCTTGGACATTGACTAATCAACAAGTCTAAATACGCAAAAATCCCGATTTCATCGCTGAAACCGGGATTTTTTGTGTCTATTATATATTGGTATGTATAATACTCAAAAAGTGCTCCACCTGCAGCATCCTTGTACATCACTGCAAAAGAATGCCCGAAAAAACTCTATTGGCTCTATTTATTATCATGTTGTGCTACCGTGGAACAATAATAAATGTCCATCTCATGAATCCACGGCTGCATGTTAGCAGGCAGAGCTCAGGGGATCTCAACGATCGCCTATATTAGCGGTATGTTTTAGATTTGTGCTGCAAAGGTACACAGAATAATGATAGCTCGTTTGTCAATTCGAATCAATTTTTTGCATAAAACAATCATTTTTCTTCACTGTCATTTGCAATTTTGCAACATTTTCGAAATGCAAATACCTGATAATAAAGAAGTTGCAAAGTCAAAACGCTTAAACAACAGAAATGCATAATCAGCACAATTCTGCCTCGAAAACGAAGCAAAATTCTGCCTAAAAACAAGTACAAATCGTCTTTATTGGATATCAAATCACGAACGTACGAAAGCCATTAGCGGCAAAGCTTACAGCCCTCGCACTTCGAGAGTTCGCCGCGGAAACGCTTGTCGACAAGGTAGCGCAGGCGGTCGCGAAGGGGTTCAAGGGCAATGGCATCGATGACCTCGGTGACAAAGGCCTGCTGCAGGAGCAGTCGGGCCTCGCGCTCGGTGATGCCTCGCTGGCGCATGTAGAACAGGGCGGCATCGTTGAGCTGGCCAACAGTGGAGCCATGCGAGCACTTCACATCGTCGGCATAGATTTCGAGCATGGGCTGTGTGTACATACGGGCTTCGCGTGAGGCGCAAAGATTCTGATTGCGCATCTCTGAAGAAGTCTGCTGAGCACCATGTTCAACCAACACCCGCCCGGCAAAGGCACCCGTGGCATCGTTGTCGAGCACATATTTATAGAGTTCGTGGCTGTCGCAGTGGGGTACGTGGTGGACAACAAGCGTATTGTTGTCTACATGCTGTTGCTTGTCGGCAATGACACAACCGCCCAGCCAGCACTCAGCACCCTCGCCGCGGAAGTGCAGGTCGAGTCGGTTGCGGGTGGTGCCATTATGCAAGGTGATGACATTATGGGTGACATGGCTGTTGGCCTGCTGCTCCACATAGACATTGCTAACGCGGGTGTTCTTCACATGCGTCTCTTCCAGACAATAGAGGTTAACGGTAGAGCCAGGCATGGCAAACACCTCTGTGACCTGCGTGGTAAGAAAATGCAGGTCGTCGGCCGTATGGTCGCAGAACAACAACGTCACCGTGCTACCTTCTTCAGCCACGACGAGCACACGCCGGTTCACCATGAAAGAGGCCCCTGCCCCCTGCCCCTCACCAGCGGGAAGGGTGGCAAAAGGAGTCTTCAGGATGTTGATGACCTGGATAGCCCTGTCGACAACCACACCTCGGGGCACATAGACGAGCAACCCGTCCTGTGCAAGCATGGTGTTCAGACTGCTGACCGCATCATCGTTAGCCGCCAGACGGTTGTAATAATCACCGATGAGATGGGCATTTTTTGAGAGAGAACCCACGATAACGCCTTCAGGAAGCGATGCCTTGGGAAGGGCATCCTCATAGAAACCGTCGTTGACGACGAAGTAGAGCGACGTGGAGAGATTGGGCACATCGCAGCGAAAAGCATCGTAGGGGTTGACGGGAATCTGGAAGCGGTTCAGGTTCAGTCCAAAGTCAGGCGCGAACAGCTCTTGCACGTTCGTATACTTATAGCGCTCCTCCTTCCGTGTTGGAAAGCCCTTCGACTTGAATTGCTCGAAGGCATCGTCGCGCTGGGCATTCATCACGTCCGATGAATGCTGACAGATGAGGTCGCGCGCCTGCTGGTAAAGTTCAATATACTGTTTATCTGGAGTAGGAGTAATCATAATTATCAACTATCAATTGTCAACTATCAATTGAATCCTTTATCCAATCATACCCTCGCTCCTGAATCTCCTTGGCAAGTTCGGGACCGGCAGTCTTCACGATGCGACCCTGATAGAGCACATGAACCACGTCGGGGCGAATCATCTCAAGCAGGCGGTCGTAGTGGGTGATGACGATGCACGAGCTATCGGGCTTGCGCAGTTTGTTCACGCCTTCGGCGACGATGCGCATGGCATCGACGTCGAGACCGGAGTCGGTTTCGTCGAGAATGGAGAGCGAAGGCTCGAGCATGGCCATCTGGAAGATTTCGTTGCGTTTCTTCTCACCGCCGCTGAACCCTTCGTTCACCGAGCGGCGCGTGAACTTCGCGTCGAGGTCGACAATCTTGCGCTTCTCGTTCATCAGCTTGATGAACTCAGAGGCTTTCAGCTCGGGCAGTCCCTGAGCCTTGCGCTTCTCATTGACGGCAGCCTTTAGGAAATTCGTCATCGAAACACCGGGAATCTCCACGGGATATTGGAACGAGAGGAACAACCCTTCATGGGCGCGCTCCTCGGGTTTCATCTCCAGAAGATTCTTGCCGTTGTACCACGCTTCGCCCTCAGTAACCTCATAGAGTGGATTTCCCACGAGCACGGCCGAAAGCGTTGACTTACCAGAGCCGTTTGGGCCCATGATGGCATGCGTCTCACCATCGCGGATGACGAGATCAATGCCCTTCAGTATTTCTTTGCCAGCAATGGTGGCATGCAGATTCTTGACTTCTAACATGATTATAACTTTAACCTATTACCTGTTACCTATTATCCTACCGTTCCTTCCAGCGAGACGCTGAGGAGCTTCTGGGCCTCAACGGCAAACTCCATAGGTAGTTTGTTGAGTACCTCCTTGGCATAGCCGTTCACGATGAGTCCAACGGCCTGCTCCGTGGGGATGCCACGCTGGTTGCAGTAGAACAGCTGGTCTTCGGAGATTTTCGAGGTCGTGGCCTCGTGTTCAAAGATGGCCGTTGGGTTGTGCACATCCAGGTATGGGAACGTGTGAGCACCACAGTTGCTACCCAGCAGCAGCGAGTCGCACGACGAATAGTTGCGGGCGTTCTCAGCTTTCGCAGTGGCACGGACCAAGCCACGATAGGAGTTCTGCGAGTGGCCTGCGGAGATACCTTTTGAGATGATGGTACTCTTGGTGTTGCGCCCCATGTGAATCATCTTCGTGCCGGTGTCGGCCTCCTGGTAGTTGTTGGTCACGGCCACGGAGTAGAACTCAGCAACACTATTGTCGCCGCGGAGCACACACGAGGGATATTTCCACGTGATGGCCGAGCCCGTCTCCACCTGTGTCCAGGAGAGTTTTGAGTCTACACCGCGAAGGTCGCCACGCTTCGTCACGAGGTTCAGCACGCCGCCTCGGCCGTTCTCGTCGCCGGGATACCAGTTCTGCACCGTGGAGTACTTCACCTCGGCGCGATCGTTGACAATGATTTCAACGATGGCGGCATGCAACTGGTTCTCGTCGCGCATCGGAGCCGTACAGCCTTCCAGATAGGAGACATACGAGTCGTCGTCGGCCACGATGAGCGTGCGCTCAAACTGGCCCGTGTTGCGAGCATTGATGCGGAAGTAAGAGCTGAGTTCCATCGGACAGCGCACACCCTTTGGAATATAGACGAACGAGCCATCGCTGAACACAGCCGAGTTCAGGGCAGCGAAGAAGTTGTCGCGATAGGGCACGACCGTTCCAAGATACTGTCGCACCAATTCGGGATATTCCTTCACGGCCTCGCCGATGGAACAGAAGATGATGCCCTTTTCCTGCAGCTGTGCCTTGAACGTGGTCTTCACCGACACCGAGTCCATGATGGCATCAACGGCGGTGTTGCCACTCAGCGCCAAACGCTCCTCCAGGGGAATGCCCAGTTTGTCGAAGGTTTTCTCGAGTTCGGGATCAATCTTCCCATCACCCGCCGGCTTCTTCGCCATTGGGTCGGCATAGTACGAGATGGCCTGATAGTCGATGTCGGGAAGGTGCACATGTCCCCACTCCGGCTGCTTCATCGTGAGCCAGTGGCGGAATGCCTTCAAGCGGAACTCCAGCAGCCAGTCGGGCTCGCCTTTCTTCTGCGAGATGAGCCGAACCACATCCTCGTTGAGTCCCACGGGGATTACCTCGGTATGCACATCGGTGGTGAAGCCGAACTCATACTTCTTCTCGGCGATGCGGCGCACCAGCTCGTTGTCGCTCTCCGGGCTGTTGTCAATGGCTTGTATGTCGTTGTTATGATCGTCTTTCATTTGTCCGATTTTCGAAGATGATGCAAAATTACAAATAAGTGAGCGAAATGCAAAACAAAAACCAAAGTTTTTGATTTCATTTCTGCGCTCGGCGACGTAGGAGACGCTTTCAGAGCGACGCGGAGAAAGAACGGGAGGACTCGAAAACTTGTTTTCGCTTGCACCAGCAAGAATTTCGGTGGAACCAAAATTACAAAAAATAGATGAAACTATCAGCAGTTTCACCTATTTATTTCTTATTGAGGGGTAAAAGACCCGTGCCGGCTATTTCATGTTGGGCTTATACTGGAGGGCAAGCATCGTGAGGTCGTCGCTCTGCTCGGCATCGCCCACGAAGCGATTCACGGCATCGGCCATTTCGTCGATGAAGGTTTGCGACTGCAGTTGCTGCTGCGACAGCACCTTTTCGGCAACAGCCAAGATGCGTTCTTCGCCGAACTGCATATGGTCAGCATCCTCTGCCTCGCTGAGTCCGTCGGTAAAGAGGAAGATGACCGTCTGCGGATAGATGGTCACCTGTTGCTGTGTGAACGACCAGTCAGACATGATGCCAAGCGGCAGGTTTGCATCGCATGGCAAAACTCCGATGCCTTTGCCCACGAGTAGCGGTGCCTCATGGCCGGCATTACAATACAGCAGATTGCCATCGGTCAGGTTCAACACGCCAACAAAGAACGTGACAAACATATTGGTCTCATTTCCCTCGCTCAAGGCCTTATTCAGAGCCGTAGCTATCTGGCCGGGTTCTGAAGAATGGGATGAAACATTGCGGAAGAGGGAACGTGTGACCGCCATCAACAGTGATGCGGGCACGCCCTTGCCCGAGACGTCACCGATGCAGAAGTACAGCCGATTGTCGTGCAGGTAGAAATCGAAGAGGTCGCCGCCCACGGCCTTGGCCGGTGTCAGCATGCCGTAGATGTCGATGTCGTTGCGGTTAGGGTAGGGTGGGAATATCTTCGGCAGCATTGCCATCTGGATGTTGTGGGCGATGGTCAGTTCGTTTTCTATGGCTGCCTTCGAGGCCGTGGTCTGCTTCAGTTCCTCCATGTACTGCGTGAGCGAGTGCTGCATGTTGGCAAAGGAGTCGCGCAGCAGGCGCACCTCGTCGTTGTGCCTGATGGCGGGCAGCGGCGTGTCGAAGTGTCCCTTGGCCACCTCGTCGGCCGACGCTGCCAACTGCTTCAGGGGCTTGGTGGCCCGACGGATGGAGTGCGAGCTGACCAGCCACACCAGCAGCACGGCCAGCAGGATGAGGAACACCAGCATGCCACCCACGACGTAGGCTATGAGGTCAATGGCCAAATTGGGCACGACCAGTCCCACCGACCACCCCATGGGCCAGACGGGTGTGTAGAAGACATAGGAGTCGCGGCCTTCAAAGTCGAGGTTGGTTGCTTCCTCATCGACATCCATGCCGTGGCTTCTCTTGCCAGCCATCATGTTTCGGCCCAGTGCGGCCACGGCAGCTGTGTCGGCAGATGCCTTCACCACGCTCTGGAAGTTATCCTTGATGATGCGCTGCTTGTCGGGATGGACGATGAAGGTGCCTCTCTGGGAGATGAGGAAACTGTAGGGCACGAGGTCTAAATCATTCTTATCGCGATGCTTGGGGTCGCCAGTAGAGGTCCACTCTTGGATGTAGATTTCCTCGTCGACCTCTTCCATCTTCTTTTGCAGCCAACTGATTGATACGTCGATTCCCAGCACGGCCACCGTGCGCCCTTGCTTGTTGCGAATGGGCTGCACATAGGCCACCAGCGGCTGCTGCGCCGTGTCGTTGTACTCGAAGAACGGCTCCGACCAGAAGCCATCCTCTGTCTGCAGCGCCTGCAGGAACCATTCTTCCTGCAGGTAGTTCTCCAGGCTGTCGGCATGGCTGACGATCTCTATGTGGGTGCTGTCGTGCCGAATGGCATAGGGCACGTAGCAGCGTCCCTTCTGCGGATAGTAGTTCTCGACGAAACTGATGCCGCAGCTGCGGATGAGCGAATCCTGCTTCAGGGCGAGCTCCAGCAGCATGGGCAGCTGGTCGGGGCGGTCGAGGCGTTCCTCTATCTGAGGGACGAGGTCGTGGGCGTTGGCACTGATGTTGGAAGTGACAAGGCTGATATAGGCTGAAACGGTTTCGAGCATGGCCCCGTGGCGTTGCTGCTCGTTTTCAACGATGAAGGCGCCGCCAATGATGAAAACCAAAAAGGAGGCGATGCTCATCACGATGAGTAGTGTGAGCACCAACCTCCTTGAAAGCCTTCGTGAAAAGGATTTGAACTTGCGGTTGCGCATTGTTTACAGTTTCTGTTCGATTTCGATCTCGGTGAAGGTCTCGATGATATCGCCTTCCTGAATGTCGTTGAAGTTGACGAGCGAAAGTCCGCACTCGAAGCCCGAGGCCACTTCCTTCACATCGTCCTTGTAGCGCTTCAGCGCATCGATGGGAGCGGTATGGATGACGATACCATCGCGCACCACGCGGGCCTTGTCCTTGTTGTGCACCTTGCCTTCGGTGACGAGACCACCGGCAACGGTACCCACCTTCGAAATCTTGAACACCTGCTTCACCTCTACCTGACCGGTCACCTGTTCCTTGATGACCTTGTCGAGCATACCCACCATCGTCGACTTGATGTCGTCGATAGCGTCGTAGATGATGCTATAGGTATTGATTTCAACGCCTTCGCGGTCGGCAGCCTTGCGGGCATCGGCCGACGGACGCACCTGGAAGCCCACGATGATGGCATCGGAAGCCGAGGCGAGCATGACGTCGTTTTCAGAAATCTGACCGACAGCCTTGGCGATGACGTTCACCTGTACCTTCTCTGTGGAGAGCTTGATGAACGAGTCGGAGAGGGCCTCGATACTACCGTCGGTATCACCCTTCACGATGATGTTCAACTCATGGAACTCACCCAGAGCGATACGGTGCGAGATGTCGTCGAGCGTGAACTTCTTCTGCGTGCGCAGACCCTGTTCGCGCTGCAGCTGCAGACGCTTGTTGGCAATCTCACGAGCCTCCTGCTCAGTCTCGAGCACATGGAATGTGTCGCCGGCAGTCGGGGCACCGTTCAAGCCGAGGATGATGCACGGCTCGGCGGGCTTGGCCTCCTGGATGCGCTGGTTACGCTCGTTGAACATAGCCTTGATGCGTCCCCATGCTGTACCAGCGATGATGTTATCACCAACCTTCAGCGTACCGTTCGACACAAGGACTGTCGACACATAGCCGCGACCCTTGTCGAGCGAGCTTTCGATGATGGAACCCGTGGCCTTGCGATTCGGATTGGCCTTCAGGTCGAGCATTTCGGCCTCCAGGAGCACTTTCTCCAGCAGGTCGTTCACACCCATACCCTTCTTGGCCGAAATCTCCTGGCACTGGTACTTACCACCCCACTCTTCAACGAGAAGGTTCATCTGTGCCAGGTCCTCACGAATCTTGTCGGGGTTGGCACCGGGCTTATCAATCTTGTTGATGGCGAACACCATCGGCACATTGGCAGCCTGGGCGTGGGCGATGGCCTCCTTGGTGGTAGGCATCACCGAGTCATCGGCAGCAATGATGATGATGGCGATATCGGTGACCTGTGTACCACGGGCACGCATAGCGGTAAAGGCCTCGTGACCCGGGGTGTCGAGGAAGGTGATGCGGCGGCCGTCCTCAAGACGAACGTTGTAAGCACCGATGTGCTGGGTGATACCACCGGCCTCACCGGCGATGACATTGGTCTTGCGGATGTAGTCGAGCAGCGAGGTCTTACCATGGTCGACGTGACCCATCACGGTGACAATCGGTGCGCGCGGGATGAGATCGTTCTCGTCGTCCTCTTCCTCGCTCACGGCCTCCTGCACCTCGGCACTCACATATTCGGTCTTGAAACCGAACTCATCGGCAACGAGGTTGATGGTCTCGGCATCCATGCGTTGGTTGATGGACATCATGATTCCAACCGACATCAGCGTGGAAATAACCTGCATTGGGCTGACATTCATCATCGTGGCGAGTTCCGACACGGTGACGAACTCGGTGAGCTTCAGCACTTTGCTCTGTGCCTGCTCGGCTGACAGCTCCTCGCTCAAGCGCTCCTGAACGGCTTCGCGCTTCTCCTTACGATACTTTGCGCCCTTCTTGTTCTGGCTCTGCTTGTTGGTCAGACGTGCCAGCGTCTCTTTCACCTGACGTGCCACGTCCTCCTCGTTCACCTCCAGAGGCTTCTGGTTGCGACCGCGGGCCTTCTTTTTCTTGCCGCTCTTCTTACCTGCCTGGTCGGCAGGCTGGCTCGACGGCTGCTGCTGGTTGGCGGCAGCATTGATGTCGACGCGCTCCTTGCCGATGCGTACGCGCTTCTTCTTCTCGCGCTGCTCGGCAGCCTTCTCCTCACGCTCCTTGCGCTTCTCCTCCTTCGACTTCTTCTTCGGACGAGTGCTCTGGTTCAGCGAGTCGAGGTCTATCTTACCCTGAATCTTCAGCTGCGGGGCGTTGGCGAGCTTCTTGTCTATCTTCAGCTGGAACAGCTTCGGCTTCTCTTCTTCGGTGGAAGTGCTCTCTGCAGGGGCGTCCTGGGCGGGCGTCTCCTCAGCGGGAGCAGCAGCTTCTGTCTCCTGCGAGCTGTCGGCCTTGGGCTCTTCCGGTGCCTTCTCGGCAACAGCAGCCTCAACAGGTTTCTCCTCCTTCGGCATCTCCTGACTGACGGCAGCAGCAGGAGCGGCCTCTTCAGAACGCTCTTTCTTGGTCTCTACGGGTGCCACCTCTTCGGCCTTTGCCGCGGGCTTCACCTCTTCAGCCTTCTTCTCCGAGGCCTTCTTCTCCGAGGGCTTCTTGCCTACGGCGTCGAGGTCGATCTTCCCCAGCGGCTTGAACTGCTGCTGGTTCGACGACTCCAGAAGACCTTCGGCACGTGTTGCCTTCGGCTGCTCGGCGGGCTTCTTCTCTTTCGGTTTCTTCTGGAAGAGCTTGTCGGCCTGCGTGCGCACCTCCTTGTCTTGCTTGAAGGCTTCCACGAGTGCTTCATACTGAGCATCGTTGAGCTTAAAGGCGAGTTCAGGCTTCACCTCACCCAGTTCCTTTTTCTTCTCCAGGAACTCCACTGCCGTTTGGAGTCCGATGTTCAGTTCTCTAATTGCTTTATTTAATCTTATGGCCATCTATGTTTTGATTTACGCGATTTACGATTTTTACTGTTTTACAGATCTTCTGATTACTGATTGTAGGATTTACTCAAACTCAGCTCTCAGCACTTCCAGCACTTGGTCTACAGTCTCTTCCTCCAGGTCGGCCTTCTCGGTGAGCATCTCACGAGGAGCGTTCAGCACAGCCTTGGCGGTGTCGAGGCCGATGGCTTTGATGGAATCAATGATCCACTGGTCGATCTCATCGGCGAACTCGTCGAGATAGATGTCCTCGTCGGCCTCGCTTTCGCCAACCTCACGGAAGACGTCGATGGTGTACTCAGTGAGCATCGAGGCCAGCTTGATGTTCAAACCGCCACGGCCGATGGCCAGGCTCACCTCCTCGGGCTTCAGGAATACTTCGGCCTTGCGATTCTCTTCGTCGATGTTCAGGCTCGACACCTGAGCAGGACTCAACGCACGCTGGATGAACAGCTTCGTGTTGGCGGTGTAGTTGATGACGTCGATGTTCTCGTTGTTCAGCTCGCGCACGATGCCATGCACACGGCTACCCTTCACACCCACGCAGGCTCCTACGGGATCAATACGGTCGTCGTAGCTCTCAACGGCAATCTTTGCGCGCTCACCCGGCATGCGGGCAATCTTCTTAATGGAGATCAGTCCGTCGTTGATCTCGGGCACCTCAGCCTCCAGCAGACGCTGCAGGAACACGGGGCTCGTACGGCTCAGGATGATCTTCGGGTTGTTGTTCTCGTTGGTCACCTGATGGATGACGGCACGAATGGTCTCACCCTTGCGATACTGGTCGTTGGGAATCTGCTCGGACTTCGGAAGGATGAGTTCGTTGTTCTCATCGTCGACCACCAGCACCTCGCGCTTCCACATCTGATAGACCTCGCCCGAGACAATCTGTCCCACGCGGTCCTTGTACTTGTTGTAGAGCGAGTCGTGCTCCAACTCAAGAATCTTCGAGGCCAGTGTCTGGCGAAGGTTCAGGATGGCACGGCGGCCGAACTTCGTGAAGTCAACACGCTCCGACACCTCCTCGTCAACCTCGTAGTCGGGTTCGATCTGCTGGGCATCGCTCAGCGAAATCTGCTTGTTCTCATCCTCCACCTCACCGTCGGGAACGACGATGCGGTTACGGTAAATCTCAAAGTCACCCTTGTCGGGGTTCACAATCACGTCGAAGTTCTCGTCAGAGCCGAAAATCTTCGCCAACACGTTGCGGAAGCTTTCTTCCAGCACACTCACCAAAGTGGTGCGATCGATGTTCTTCATTTCTTTGAACTCTCTGAAGGTATCGATCATACTCTGGGGTTCTTCTTTCTTTGTTGCCATTTATATTTATTTTTTAGTTATTGTTATTCACATCATACCGGATAGCCGGGGCCTAACGGGGTTCCGAAGAGTCCTGACGATCCGGGACCGACGGCTTACACCTGGAACAGGTACTTGCAGTACTTCACACCCGTCATCTCAAACGAGTAGTCCTTCTGCTGCAGCTCGGGGCGCTTCTTGCCCTCAACGCGCACCTTCTCCTCGACCGTCACGACGAACTGTTCGCCGTCGACGCTCTTCAGGATGCCCTTCAGCTTCTTGCCGTCAAGCGTAAGTACTTCAACCTCCTTGCCAATGTGGTTCACATACTGCTGCGCAACCTTGAAAGGCTGGCCAAGGCCGGCAGAGCCCACCTCGAGTTCAAAGTCTTCATCATCGCGGTTCAGGCGATCCTCGATGAAGCGACTCAGCTCCACACAGTCCTCTATCCACACGCCGTCGGCATGGTCGATTTCAACTACTACGCGATTGTCATGACTCACCTCTACATCTACCAGGAAATAGTCCTTGTCAGTAAGCCACTCTCCAACGATTTCTTTTACAAGATTTTTGTCAATCATCTTTCTCTATATACTGTTGATAAAACTCGATTCTAAACAATAAAAACACTCTTTTTAAGAGAGGCGCTAAACGCCATTTACAAACGAATGAGGAGCTCTGTGCGAGCCCCTCATTCCACTGAACGCTGCAAAATTACTACATTTATATCGAATATGCAAATTTTTTCCCGTTTTTTTCAATAAATGAAGGCAAAAAGGCCGAAAACATGAGTTTCGTTTAGCAATAATGTAGGGACGCGGCGTGCCGCGTTGTTGGTGGGGGAAGACAAAATCCAGTAACGCGGCAGGCAGCGTTCGTGGCAGGAAAAGCATAATCCAGTAACGCGGCACGGCGAGTTCGTGGTAGGGGAAAGCAAAGCCCAGTAACGCGACACGTCGCGTCACTACATCACTGGAGCAATGCTATCGTGTGACAAAAGCAGTGCTTTCATGTCGCAAGAGCAATGTTTTCGTGATGCAAGAGCAATGCTTTGATGTAACGAAAGCAATGCTCCCATTCAGTAAATTAACTTAAATTGCGAAGTAAATTAACTTAATTTGTGCAGTAAATTAACTTAATTTGCTGAGTAAAATAACTTAATTTACTGAATAAAATAACTTAATTTACCGCACAAATTAAGTTAATTTACTTTTCCACCTCATTGCTCCACCTTCACTGGAGCATTCATCTCGTCGCACGAGAGGCATGCTCCACACAAACGAGACGCATGCTCCAAACGAACAATTGCATTCCTCAAGCCCCAACGGGGCGACAGAATACAGGCAGGTGGTGGAGCGAAGCGAAACCCCTGCTAAGGATGCAAGAAGGAATTAAAACCCCGACGGGGTGACAGAAATTCTGTCGGGCCTTCGGCACTTATTACTTTTGTGGCACTTATACAGGGGTTTCGCTTCGCTCCACCACCTGCCTGTGTTCTGTCGCACTTTCAGTGCTTTGTTGATTCAGATTCTATATCATAATCAAAAAACGGGCTGTCATCGCGATATCTTAATCAAAAAAACGGGCTACGAAACCGTTGGTGTTTCGTAGCCCGTTGATATTCACCTGCTTTGATAAGCAATCACATGCTTTGCTGCGCGATTACTTTTTCTTCTTGCCATCGCGGAAGAGGAGAGGAGCCATCTCGTAGAGGCTGCGACGCCAAGTAAGGAACTCGTGGGCGGTGCCTTCCGACACATAGCCATGAGCATTGAATCCGGCTTGCTTCAGACGATCCGTAGACTGGCGGATGCCATCGGGATTCTCCTTGCTACCACAGCTCTGGAAGATGACGTTGGGACGAAGCATGCCCTCGGGGAAGTCGGTGGGCTCATACTGTCCGCCGCTGAGCAGACCATAGGCGCTGAACACCTCCGGACGACGCAGGGTGATGAGCTTCGTCTCCATGCCACCCATCGACAGACCAGCCATTGCGCGGTTCTGACGATCGGGAATAGTGAGGAAGTGGCTATCGATGTAAGGAATGAGTTCGTCGACGAGCACGGTCTCAAATTCCTTGGCCGTGAACTCGCGGAGGCCACCGAAGCGGATGCCATTGGTCAGACCGTAGGTCATCACAACGATGAACGGACGAATCTTTCCATCAGCGATAAGGTTATCCATGATGATGTTGGCACGTCCCTGCATGCCCCATGTGGTGTCGTCCTCACCCCATCCATGCTGCAGATAGAGCACGGGGAAGCGCTCCTTCTTGTTCTTGCCGTAGGTGGGAGGCGTGTAGACGAATGCACGGCGCATGCCACTCTCGCCACGATCGTTCTTCACATTGGTGGGGAAGAGCACCTGCTGCAGGTTGCCATGCGGGATGTCGGTGCGCAGAGCATAGAATGCCTGGTCGTGAGCGGGAATCTCAATGCCGCTCTCCCAACGGGTAGAGCCGAAGTAGTTGTTCGTTCCGGGGTCGTTGACGGTAGCTCCGTCAATGGTGAGATGATAGTAGTGGAAGCCCTCGTCCATCGGACCTTCGGTGGTACCTGTCCACACACCGTCCTTATCCTTGTGCAGCACGGTGCCGCCACGGCCGCCGAGGCCAAGGCTTACGATGACCGACTTGGCATCGGGAGCATCGATGCGGAAGCGAGCATAGCCCTCGCTGTTCACCTGCGGATATTCCTGTCCCTGCTGGTTCAGCTCGTTCGGACGGAAGTCTTCCTTCGGAATAGCATTGTCGAGAGCGGGGTCGAAGTTGCGGATGGCACGATAGCAGGCCTTCGGACGATAGTTCTCGTCGAAGGGCAGCGGGTGGTTGTTCACACCGAGCCACGAGTCACGGTCGCCAAGGTTCCAGAATGTCACACAGTCGATGACGTCCTTATGCTTGCGGAACACTTTGAAGAGACGAGCATACTGGTCGGTCTGCAGGGTGTTCATGTAAGCAGGAATGGGCTTGGCCTCGCCGCGCGAAAAACCTTGTAGCTGTCCGCCCATCTCCTGATTCATGCGCAGGTCGAGCTCCGTGATGTGGATGTGGTTCACCAGTTCCTTGAAACGTACGATGGCCTTCTCGAGCTGTTCCTCGCTGGGGAAGTAGATGTTGTAGTGGCCCTGCATGCCGATACCATCGATGGGCACGCCAGCGTCCTTCATTTTCTTCACCATATTATATATACGCTCGCGCTTGCCCTCGTCCACACAGCTGTAGTCGTTGTAGAACAACAGTGCATTCGGATCGGCCTCGCGGGCAAACTGGAAGGCCTTCGCAATGAACTCGTCGCCACAAAGCTGGAAATGGCGGCTCTGGCGATAGGGGCTCTGCTCGCGACCCGGCCAGCTACGACCGTCGTCGGCCATTGCCTCGTTCACCACGTCCCAAGCATAGACGATGTCCTTATAGCGGTTCACAACGGTGTGGATGTGCTCACGCAGGCGCTCGTAGAACACTTCCTTCTTCACGGGCTTTCCCTTGCTGTCGGTGAACATCCAGTCGGCAAACTGCGAATGCCAGCAGAGGCAGTGGCCACGCAGCTTAATACCATTCTCACGGCAGAAGTTAGCAATCTTGTCGGCACGCTCCCAGTTCCACACACCCTCTTTAGGATGAATCTCGCCGGGCTTCATGTCGTTCTC
>JAEEGG010012787.1_pt1 | contig 18040 bp, 9 predicted proteins | sample 9134161 | NCBI WGS metagenome assembly JAEEGG01 (sample SAMN16246543, study PRJNA631951) | gut metagenome | biome: gut microbiome; feature: rumen; material: CR-attached | host: Bos | place: Iran: Karaj | collected 2018-10 | reverse complement strand
AGTGCGGTATGGGTTGTGGGCATGGTTGCGGAAAACTTGTTTTCAGGCAAGCATGCCTGCAATCCATACCATTGGGCGCAGCCCATGACAAAACGTTTTTTTATCTTTTTTTGTTGATTGAACATCCGAAACTTGAATTTCTTATTTTGTCTCTATGATGAAAATCAGTGTGGAAAATGGTTTTATTAGATTTATCTCTCTTGATCCGTATGCCAGCTCTGATGGAATCACTACCTCCCATTTAGCATGACGAGGCATGATTTTGAGCACTTCCACCCAGCCTTGAATCACAATTGGATGTTTCAGGTCTATCTCTATTGGCTGTTTTCCGTCAGAGGTGTCAAATACTGTTCCGTCAATGAATTTACCGACATAGTCTGCATGGACGATGGAGTCTTTGTCCATCGCGCTTCCGCTTCCAGGAACAAGAATCTTATATTGTACGCCGCTTGCCAGGGTTGTCACGCCGGATTTTGTCCTGTTGGATTCCAGATAAGCCTCATTCTGCTTCTTCCAGTCGCCATATTCTTTTTCCACCCTAAGCGTACGGTATGCCTCAGTTTTTTCTTCAACATATTCTGTCGCCTGTTTGATTTTCTCCGTCTTTTCTCCACCGTCGGCCATTTTGAGACCGTCGGCCAATCCTTTGATAATCTGGTCTGCGGAAACCTGGAGTTCTGCATCCTCACCAAATAATTCCTGGTTTAAACCTCGTGCCATTGACGGCACTCGGCTTCCCACATCCTTGCCTTTCATCTTGATGGGGTCGCTTTCCTCCGTTGAGAAGGAATACGCTTTTGTGCTGCTTTCATCAGCGCCTTCTTTCATTCCTTCGATGAAATCATCATAATCGTCGGAACTGATCCCGAACTGTTCTTCAATATATGCTTTCAGACCATCTGATTGGCTGAAACCGAAATTGTAGGCTATCTTCTCCACTTCTGGCTGATCTTCTGTTTGTGCTACATCTGATTCTGCACTTTCTGAATGAGTGGTATCAGGCTGAACAGGTTTATCGGATCTTATCAGTAGAAAATAAACAGCTGCGGCTATGAGACATAATGACAGAACAGTAAACGGAATGAGATGTTTTTTGAAGAACGGTTGACTTCTTCTGTCTGTTTTGGGCTTCTTCTCTTTTTTTCTGTTGGGTGGGGCGGCCACTACCGTCTTTTCCGCTTCGACAACAGGGGCTGCCACTACCGTTTTTCCCTCATTGACCGGAGGTGGGGTGATGGTGGTTTTTTCTCTTTCTGCGTCCAGGTTTGTGGCATTCATGAAATGTCGGATTTCATCCACATTTTTGGGTCTGCTGGATATGTCGGTCTTCATCATCCAGATTACAAGCGAACGCATCTTTGACGACACGTCAGAAGGAAAGTCGAAAGCTTTCTCCCCATCAGCACTTATGTCGTCAATCAAAGGGGGAGTTCTGTCCGACAATAATTTGTAGATAGTAGCTCCCAAAGCATAGAAGTCGGTCCATGGACCCTGCCGTTTTCTGGCACCTGTGATTTGCTCGGTTGGTGAGTAGCCGGGGGTGTAGGTCATGGCGGTGGATACCGTGTTGTTCTGAAGGCTGTCTGTCTGTTTGCTGGAACCAAAATCAATCAGTGTGCAGTGGCCTGACGCGTCAATCATGATGTTGCCAGGCTTGATGTCTAGGTGTAAGAGACCATTTTGGTGAACAATGGCGAGTGCGTCCAATAGCTGGATGGTGATATCAGTCACTTCAGCTTCTGTGAAAGGTCGCTTCATTGAATGTTCTTTGGCGAGCAATGACTCCCCGGCTATCAGGTCCATCACGTAATAACAGGTGTTGTTCTCCTCGAACAAGTCATGAACCTTGATAATATGACTGTTCTGAAGGTGGGATATCCGTTGCGCTTCCTTGATGAATTTTTTCTTCTGCTCCTCATAGATATTTCTGTTGGAAGCTATGCTCACACACACGGTGGTGTTATTGTCTTCACGCGAACTGATGCCACGCATGAAAAACTCTTTGATTGCTCTGCGGTAGCCTAGGGTGATATGTTCACCAATGTAGGTGTTGCCAAATCCTCCAGAAGCCAGATATTCCACAATTCTATATGTGTTATGTAGAATAATCCCTTTTCGGAGCATTAAATTTTCTTGTATGGATTCCGTCATAATATGTTTTGAAGTGAAGTCTATGAAGAATAATAAGCTATTGATTTTCTGGTTGTTGATAGAATATCGTATCTGTTGGTGACTTTGTATGGACTATGAAACAATGTTAAACTATAAAAACCATTATGATTCCCGGAAGCAAAGTTACTGTATTCAACTTTCTGAAGTTATTATTTATTGTTTTCCAACACATTATCGGTTGTGTTCTGGCAGTCACACCGGATGGCTTTGTGTTAAGCGAAGCGTTTTTTGAAGAACGAAGTTCTACTTTTTGTTTAGTTTTGTCAGCACGTAGTGCGGTATGGGTTGTGGGCATGGTTGCTGAAAACTTGTTTTCAGGCAAGCATGGCTGCAATCCATATCATTGGGCGCAGCCCATGACAAAACGTTTTTTTATCTTTTTTTGTTGATAGAACATCCGAAACTTGAGTAAAAACTAATTTATAGAAGTACCCTTATATACAAAAGTTGAATTTCTAATCACAAAAATGTCATGTTGAAAAGAATTTTACTCATGTCAGTGGCGCTGATGGCCACACTCTGTACGTTTGCCCATGCAGAAATCATCTGCCATTACAAAAATTTCAGTAACTTTGTTTTCGGGAATCATAGCGGTTTTTTTAGTTTAACATTGTTTTTTGGTATATACAAAGTTACTAAAAATTCCGCTATTTCCCAAATAATCAAGTGATTAAATATATCTTAATTTTCGTCGAACTCACGTTCAATTACATGTTTATTCAGTTCAATTATTCAAAATATTTACAAAATACATCGAATATACAAAAAAATTCACTAAATTTGCAGTATCCATAGGAGTGATGGCTTATTGGTTAAACTTTTGATTGTCAACCTGAAGTTGACTAAAAATATATCACTCCTACAAATGCTTTAACACTTTTCTTATATCGAACTCACGATAATTATTCAAATAAACCAGATAAGTTTATGAAACATTTTCTTGCGATGTGTTTGACAGTGGTGTTTTCTGCTACAAATGCCACGGCTTTTGATTTTTCTTCATACAGCAGCGATTTTAACGCCAGCGACTACCGGGAGGCCTTGAATATGGGTCTTAAATTTTATGGGGGGCAACGATGTGGCAACACCAATAACTGGATGTTAATCAATAACCCGAATGTAAACAGAAAGTATTGCCACACCAAAGACGGTAATGGTTCTGTCAATAATGGAGGAAACGGCAATTATGACTTGACAGGAGGCTGGCACGACCATGGTGACCATATCAAGGTAGCCACCACTATGGGCTATTCCGCTCTCTCCCTGTTGATCGCCTATGACCTATGGCCCGAGGCGTTCCAAGACAATTACGATGAGGCATACGGTTCGGGAAATGACATCCCCGATGTGCTTGACGAGGTTAAGATTGCCACTGATTACTTTATAAAATCGTTCCTCGATAACGGCTCTTTTGTTTACTATGTCGGGTTTGAGGGCGATCACGATGTTTGGGTAACCAGTTCGAAACAGAGCACCTTAAGCGTGCAAAAAGGTGGTGACCCGCGTCCGGTGTGGACAACCAGCGAAAAAGGCGGTCCTCAGGCTGCAAACTATGCTTCCGCTTTGGCACTGATGGCCATGCATTACCCGGATGACACATACAGCCGTTTGTGCACAGAATATGCCAAAAAAGCATACGAATTCGCTAAGATGAATAAAAGCGCACAGGCATCTATCCCGATATTCTATTCAAACCCTGATCCTGAATGGAGTGATGAGTTGAGTCTTGCTGCCATACTTATGTATATCCTTACCGAAGATACATCCTACAAATCCGAGGCATTTAATTATATGGCGGGTAAGAGCGCATCTAACAACCCCCTTGGTTGGGATAACGTGGCAGACTATGCCTATTACTATTTGGCCAAGACGGATCCTGCCGCATCTAACGGCCTGGGCGAAACATTCGCTGACCTCCTTTGCAAGAATGTGTACTCACTGCATTTAAATGCGGGGTCTTTAAACCCAAACGGATTCCCTTATTATTCTAACAATTGGGCTACTAACAATTTGGCGCTTGGAGGAGCCGCCGCCGCCGCACTCTACTCGAAACTGGTGGAAGATGGTGTCATCACAACTTCTGAAGATGTGAGTTTGGCGGATAAATTCACACAAAGGATAGTAGATTATATACTTGGCAATAACGAGTTCAACCATACTTTCCTTCATGGATATAAAGGGGATATGACTTTCCGCATCAGACACAGAAACGCCATGGGACTTAATGACAATCCTAGTACCGATGTAAAAAACACCACTGATTTTATGTTTGCCAGTGGTGCAGTGATCGGAGGACCAAGTTCTACGGGGGTGTTCAATAATATAGTAGAAGGTGGTGCTTCATACACAGAAACCGATTGTGGTTGCGATTATAACGCACCTTTCATAGTGGCAATTGCCGGCATCGTCGCCAAGAAAGACCCGGATGTGGCTTATATTGATGCTGACGGCAAAAGCCAGACTCTTTCCAGTGGCAAGTACGAAACGATCAGTTCTCAGATAGAATTCACCAATGGCTGGTATGTGCTGAGCAATAGCGTGGAGTTAAGCGGACGTATAACTGTCTCCGGAACTGTCTATCTGATTCTGAAAGACGGATGCACGCTGACTGTCCCGATGGGCATCCATCTGAGGGAAGGCAACAGCCTGACTATTTACGGCCAGACAAATGGAACGGGTAAGCTGACCGTGGGTCCGTGTGACCAATATTTGGCCGGCATCGGCGGAAACAATCACCAAGGTGCCGGCACGCTCATCGTGAACGGAGGTAATGTGGAGGCCACCGCGGGGTATTCAGCCGCCGGCATCGGCGGCGGTGCCCAGGGGTATTGGGCAGGTCACTACGGTCATGGCGGCACCGTCGTGATTAACGGAGGCACAGTCTATGCCAAGGGCAATCAATATGGTGCCGGCATCGGAGGAGGAGGCTGCCATTCGTATAATGTTACCGCGATTCCCGGCGAAGGCGGCAGTGTGACCATCAACGGTGGCAACGTCACCGCTATAGGCGGAGATAGCGGAGGTTATGGTATCGGACCCGGTCGTTCATCGGGCAATGAAGGTGGGCCGGGCACGCTCTCGCTTGGATGGCGTGACAAGACCGACCGGATCTATATGTCGTCGGTGAAAGCCTCGGTGACCCTGAACTCGGATTTTGTGTATGAGGACACGAAAGAGGCGGTCACGGCAGGCAACCTCGATGGCAGGGCCATCATCCCCCCTGGTTCATCTGAGACCAACGACGTGTCGCCTTCCAATCCTTCCAATTTGACAGATTTGATTGTAAATCCTGGATTCGACGGCCGTAACTATGACGGATGGCAGGGTACCGGATTTGGAGAAAGTGGAGATGTTGACGATGTGGCAGAGCATTTCAACAAGACATTCGACACCTATCAGGAGATAAGCGGTCTTCCTGCGGGCGTTTATGTCGTCCGTGTGAACGGATTCTATCGTGCCGGCAACAGCCCAAGCGACGACTACAATGCATACAAATCAGGGCAGGACAGCAATGCACGCCTCTATATTCAAGGAGAAACACTGGGTGAATTCAGCACTCCTGTCAAACACCTGACTGCAAGTGGAAGGACGGAAGCACTCGGGTTGCCACCAGGAGATGTGCAAACAGAATTGGAACTCGTTGTCGAAGACGGATCTATTTGGTTTCCTAACACCATGGTGGGAGCGAATGCATATTTCCACCTGCCCGACGAACCGAACCTCTATAAGTCTGAAATCGCCGGAGCTATTGGAGATGGCGACGTATTGCGTCTCGGTGTGAAAAAGAGCGTGGGAATCGGTGACGACTGGGCTGTTTTTGATGACTTCGAACTGTTGTATTACGGCAATTCGGTGGAGGCTTACCAAGTTATCATCAACAGTATGCTTGCCACCAACGAAGTCAATCTCGAAGGAGAAGGCGTGTTCTATGGAAAACAAGAATATGAAGCCTATCAGCAAGTACGTACTGACTTGGAAAACTCCACATCTATTGAGCAGATTCAGGAAAATCTGCCGAAACTGGAGCAAACACGTGAGGCATTGTCAAACAGCGTGAGCGCTTACGCACAATATATCAGTGTAATTGATGAGATATACGAATGGCTCATCAAGGCAGTAGGTCTGAGTGGTGATGACTTGAACATACTTGCAGACTATCTCCAGAAAGACGCAAACGGCGAGGACTATCCTAAAGGAAATCTCCGTTACATACTGCCGACTTATGAAGAAGGAAACGGCTACGGATTGTTGTCAATCGATGAAATCCAGACAGAAATCGATTATCTTTATGGATTACGCGAGAATGCCATCCGTACGTCGATGTACGTCGGACTGGATCTGACCGAGATGATCAAGAACCCGAACTTTGAACTGGGCGGTGCTTCAGGATGGCTCACCGACCCTCAATACAATGGTGGAAGAATCACCAACTGGCACGGAGGAAATTCACAAAACTATTGTGCTGAATGCTACAACCATAATTTCGACATATATCAAGTGATTGAGGGCATCCAGGACGGTCTGTACGAAGTGTCTGTACATGCTTTCTACCGTACTGCAGACAATGCGGCAGCAGACAATGCCTTCAACATGGGATCTGAGGAAGCAAAGGTTCTCACCGAAGTTTACCTTAACGAATTCTCCAAGCCTGTGAAGAATGTCTTCGAGATTAAGTACGATGAAAATCTGGCAAACAACTGCTATGCCACCAGTGACGGCCACTACACCTTGAACGGTATGGCATCAGCAACAACAGCGTTCAGCCTGGAAGATGAGTCACTGAACTTTACCCAGAAAGTTTACGGACTGGTGACTGACGGCAAACTTCGATTGGGTATTCGCAACACCACAGGAACCTTGTATGCACGATGGACCCTCTTCGACAACTTCAAGCTCATCTACTGGGCAAAGAACCTCAACGCTGTGACGAGTGTGATTGAGAACTACAGCGAGCGTGCCGATGAGCTGGCAACTTCAAACTTCGGACGTCCAGAAGCAACTGCTCTGACAAATGCCGTCAATGCCGCAAACAACGCACAGGGGCCGGATGCAAAATACGATGCACTGATGGCTTTGGTTGACGCATACAACAAAGCCAATGAATCGATAGATGCCTACAAGCAACTTGACGAGGCATTAGGAAGACTGAACGAAGCCTTGAACGATGCTGCCATCAACAATCCTACATCTAAGGCATACAACGATGCAGCCGGCTACTACGATGATATGGGCGAGGCTTACAGAAACCAGACTCTGTCTGCCGATGATGCATTGGAGGCACTCCAGACAATCAAGGAATGGATATCCAAACTCCGTATTCCAGACTACGAGGATGCATCCGACAGCAATCCGATTGACATGACCATGGCTCTTGTGAACCCCTCGTTCGATATCATCAACGATTTCACAGGATGGAGCGGCACTTCATTCGGTACTGGTGGTGACGAGGCGGCTAACGGAGAGCACTACCAGGAGAATTTTGACTCCTACCAAGTGGTATATGGTCTCCCTGCAGGAACATACGCTGTCACAGTGAAGGGAATGTACCGTCATGGTTCTCCACAGCAAGACTACAAGGCACTGAAAGCAGCACAGGCTGCTCAAGCTGAGAACCCCAATTATGTTGACCCGACACGATTGGCATTCCTTTATGCCCAGACACCGTCATCCAGCGCATCTCAGCCTGTTGACTACACTTGTGAAGGCGGAAAGGCAACACCCGACTTCTCTGGCACTAACGCAGGCACCTCATCGGATCCATGCTATGTGGCAAACTCCCGTACGTCTGCCGAACTCTATTTCCACGACAACGAGAATCCGGACGCTTACCTCACAACTGTCATCATTGAGCTCAAAGAAGGTGAACCACTCAGAATCGGTGTTAAAAAAGAAGGAGACATACCAGCAGACTCATGGGCCATCTTTGATGATTTCAAACTGACCTACTATGGAACTGACAGCTATCTGAATCCGTCTCGCAAGAAGGGTGACGTGAACCAAGACGGCGGCGTGGATATCTCCGACATCGTGGCTACCGTCAACCAGATTGCCGGTACTTCCACCTACAGGTTTGCAGACGTGAACCAGGACGGCAGCGTGGATATCTCCGACATTGTGGCTATCATCAACATCATCGCAGGAAACTAATCACTTGTACATCAAGATTCAAAACAATTATCATGCTGTTCGTTCTCTGAATCGCACACCGCCCAACAGTCATCGGCTGGGGGCATGGACGTCCCGTCCGTGCCAACCGTCGAGGGCTCGATGCCCGAAGACGGTTATAAAAACCATCCGCATGGCCACTACAAACTAACAACAAAAAATGCCATTATCAAAAAAACGCTTTTCAAATCCCCACCAACAAATAACCGTAAAACCTGTAGAGACGCGCCGTGGTGCGTCTAAAATAAAACCGTACAAGATCCATCAACAAACGTATCTGAACGTACGACCAATAGGAGCTGACGAGATTCAAGAGCAGCGAGCGCAGAGCCAAGCTTGCTTGAGCTGTGCCGAGTCGCGACAGAATCCTACGAAGTGATTTCTTACGTCAGCAGCACTCACCTCTCTGAATCGCATACTGCCCGACAGTCATCGGCTGGGGGCGTGGATGTCTCCCGAACAGCAGCAACACCGCCCCTTCTACACCGCCATCACCAACCAGCGTCGCAGATGAAAAAAGTCCTAGAATGACCTAGAATAGCCTAGAGTTTCCTAGAATCTCCTATTACAGCCCATTAAACCCATTTGACCCATTGACCCCAAAAGGACATCGGCTGGGGTTGTGGTCGTCCCGACCGCACATCTGACCGGCGAGATTGAGGAACAGTGAGAGCAAAGCCGAACTTGTTCGAGCTTTGCCGAGTCGAGACGAAATCCTGCGAAGCGAAGCACGGTCTAAAACCATCCGCATGGTTTTTTCCGCGTCAGCGGTTTTTTCCCTGCAACCGTCAGGTTTTTCTCTTCTTTTTTAATGTCAGCATACTTTTAATCCGAAACTCAGTTGTTAATTTTTTAGTTCATTGGTATGGTAAGTGGCTCTATTTGAGAACTTCCATACTAACACTTTCAAAACTTGATTTTTTAATATGGGAGTTGATTTATGCATGATAATCAGAAATGATTTCAGTCAAAGGGGTGATATCTCCAAAACAAAGTTGAAATTAAACGAAACAGCCGGAATGCTCAACAGGCATTTTGGCGTGAATGGATTTAACACATATTTCGAGGATGAATACAATTCTTTTTAGGGTGGTTCTATAAATTAGCTTCAGACGATTTACAGTTTATTAGCGAGTAGATTTGTTCTTGCAGCCGCAGAAGCATAGCGAGCTATGGTTCAAGGTAAAAGGACAAAGATGCCGCTAAGAAACGTAAAGCGTCGAAGCACAATAGAGCACCCATGAAATAATAAAAACTAATTTATAGAAGACCCCTTTATATATGGGATGGAAGAGGGCGTGATAAAGATGAGTTCTCTAGTCTTGAGTTGTATAATGGTTTTTGGCTGATGTACACTCCTTGGAGGTATCATCAGTATTTCGAAGTGATTAAAGGACATTTCTGGGTTAGGGAAATGCTTTTTAAATATGTCCGTCTTTTGGGAGCAGATTCAGCTTATGCTTGTAATGAATATATGGCAGAAAACAATAGGAAATGGGAAGAAGAAAAAATGACGTTTGACAAGTGGGAAAGGAATTGCCTTGAAGAGCTGCAACATAAAATCAGAAAGTTGGATATTCAAGATGTGCTTGCAAGCAACGAGCTCTTCTATAATGGCGATCCTGTTTATTTTGATGACTTTTCAGATGCCAAATTGAATGTTTCACAACAAAAAAACTGGAATGGTCGCTAAAGCGACTTAGAGGAAATATTGGAGCAGCGCATGAAGAGCCAAACTTGTTTGATTATTGCCGAGTCGTGAGGGAAATCGGCAAAGCTAAAAGTTACCGCAGGAAAATACCAATAACTGTGTTTCTATTTCGGGGGTGATATAAAACTCCCGATAAGAATAATCTGCAGGGAGCTGCGATGAATCTTTATACAAAATGCAGCATATAACTATGAAGTTTATAGATTCTTGAAAATGCAAAGTGTCAATGTAGTACTAATAGAACTAAAATTACTAATAAATGTATCTATAAATAAAATAATAAGAAAAAATAATGTTAAAAACACATTTGAATAGTAATTATTTAATTTTTATTTTTTAATTTGCAAGACTAAATTCTATTAATCATGCAAATTATACAAAGAATCTTAATTTTCTGTTTTTTTTCATTGTTTGTAATAACAAATTTAAATGCACAATCAAAAAAGGCTTTGTTAATTGGAATATCTGATTACGGCTATACGGGGTTGCCTGATACATGGACAAATATACATGGTGCCAATGATGTAAATCTTCTTTATCCTACACTTAAGAATAAAGGATTTGTTGTTACAAAAATATGTGACAAAACTGCAACAGCAAAGATAATACGTTCTGAATTTAAAAAACTAATTTCATCATGTAAATTAGGAGATTTTGTATATATTCATTTTTCTGGGCATGGTCAGCCTTATGAGGACCTTGATGGAGATGAAGAAGATGGATGGGATGAGTCAATTATTCCTTATGATGCACAAATGAAATATTTAAGAGGTATATATGAGGGGGAAAATCATATTACAGATGACGAATTAACGAAATGGATAACATTAATTAGAGAAAAAGTTGGTAATAGAGGTTTTGTTGGAGTAGTTATTGATGCGTGCCATGCTGGAGGTTCTTCACGTGGTGAAGAGGATGATGAAGAAGAATTATATTGTAGGGGGACTAAAACAGGCTTTAGTTTAAGTGGAAAGGAATATAGACCGAGGATAAATGCAAAAAGTAATTTTTTTATTTCCAAAGGAAATAATATATCACATGTGGTAATTTTGGAAGCATGTCGATCATATCAATCAAATTATGAAATTAAAGTAAATGGGCAATATTATGGTCCTCTGACCTATTATTTGAACAACGTATTATCTTCTTCTGAATTTCCATTATCAAATGATTTTATTTTGCAAGTAAAGCAACTGATGGATAAAGATAGAAGATTGGTTAGACAAAATATGGTATATGAAACTAGCATAAAATAATTATGGCTACAGCAAGTTTACCACACATCAGACAAAGGCTAAATGAATTTGCTTCCTCTCAATGGAATAAAACACTTTCATTCTTAAAAAGCCGATTTGCACTTTCACAAGAAGACTGTGAGGATGTTTTTCAAGAATCATTTATCATTTTCTACAATTATGTTATTGAAGGCAAGCTTGACAATATTACATCATCGTTCTCAACATATTTCAATTCTATTTGTCGTAATAAAGCTCATGAAATGTTGCGCAGGAATGGCAAAGAAATCAGCATTATTGATGAATATCCCAATGCTTTTAAAGATGAATATGAAGATGATAAAATAGATTCATTATTAGCACTTGAAAACGATAATGATAATATTAATGAAAGGAAATCTGCATTGGTTAGGGAAATTGTAAAAAATCTGCCTGAACCATGTGATAGAATATTATGGGGTTATTATAGAGATGGATACTCAATGCTTTCTTTGGCAGACATGTTGAATTATAAGAGCGAAGGCACTGTAAAGGTAACAAAGCACCGTTGCTGTGAAAAATTTAAAAAACGCTATTCACAATTTGTTAACCAATTATTTGATTAAAACATTAAGAGGTATGAAAGAATCTATTGAAAATATAAATCCATCGTTATTGGAAGAGGATGACCGTATTACGTCATATCTGAAAGGAAAAATGACAAATGAAGAAGAAGTTGCTTTCATGGAGGAAGTTAAAAAAAATCCAGAATTGAAAGCAAAAGCTATAGCTATGGCAAGATTGGTTAAAGGGCTAAAAGAAGCAGGAAGAAAGCATGATGAAGAAATAAGAAATATTTTGATGGCATCCAATGAAAAAGAAATTAAGGAAGTTACTAAAGATGTTGTAAAAAAGCAAAAATCTAATTTCTTCTCAATCAAGAAAGCTAGTTTATGGATGTCTATGGCCGCTTCATTAGCTTTGGTTTTATGGCTCGGTTATGGATATTATGATTACAAGAAAACAACTGGACTCGGTGATGAATATGTAAATGCATTTCAAACATCACTTATAACTCGAGGCGAAGACGCAAGTAACGAATCCCAAATCAAATTACAAAAACTTTTTGACAATATAAAATCAGATACTGAAATAGAAAAATCTATTCATGACCTAACTCTATATTGGGAATTGTCAAAAATGGAAACGTATAATGATTATACAGATTATTCTAATGAGATCGGATGGAATCTGGCTATTGGATATTTGAAAAACAATGACAAGAAGAATGCAAAAAAAGTACTATCTCAACTATTATTACAATCTGAGCCAGATACAGCTATATTTAATAAAGCAAAAGAATTATTGAACAAAATTGAATGAATCATTTTATATTTTTTTGATAAATAAAATTTAATTATTTTACTTAATTTACTTAATATTAATATATTAATGAGGCGATTGGTTTATCTGCTTATTTTATTTATAAATATTATAAATAGTTACGCACAAAACTCCCATGATGTTGAGTTAAACCAATTATGGGATAAAGTGGATTTTTATCAACAAAAAAGAGATATAGGTAAAATAATAGAATATAAACATAAGCTTGTTGATTTATATCGAAACTATTATCCAGAGGATTTACCTATTATGTTAAGAAATATAGCAGTGACTTATGACAGTCTGCCAAGCCCGTTCTATGAAAAAGCAGAACCTTTCTATAAAGAATCTCTATCGTTGTTCAGTAAGAAGTCTAAAACAGATGATAATGTTCAAAGTTATTTCGATTGTTTGCTTGATTTTTCATCAGGAAACTACATTAGAAAAGATTACGAACACGTTTTGTCTAACATTATAGAATATGAAAAATATTTAGATTCACCTGAAACACCAAAACAAAAAGAAATCCAAGCTCTTAAAAATAATATTAAATATAATTCAATAGCATTAATTGTAGATAGTTGTGAAACACTTGTGCAAAATAATGATTATGAAAATGCAAATAGATTAATAAAGTTACCGGCAAATATTATTGAAACACAAATGTATAATAATATATATCTGCCAGATAATAATTATTTGTGTTTGCATTTAATCTGGACACATTCGGAGATTTTATATTCACTTGGAAAAGTACAGGAATCAATAGAAGTTTGCAATCTACAAAACAAATTTATTAGGGAAAATTTGAATTCATATGGTCAAATAGCAGGGATAAAAGCCATAGAATATTTATGGAATATGGAAAGAAATGTTGCCATTAAATATGGTAAAATTGGTAAAATTGAAAAAGAAATAGAGATATCAAATAATATAGTTGAAGAGGCAAGGCTGTATGAAAACCAAACTTTATTAGCTGAGAAGCTATTTGACTTAGGCGTATCATATAGTTCCTTACATACATTAGATGGAAGAAAAAAAGCTCAAGATTGTCTATTAGAAGCATTGAATGTTTTAATGTCATCTTCTCAGTCTAAAAAAGTTATAGAAGAAGAGTTAAAATTAATAGCAATGTTGGCTTCTGAATATGTCCTAAGTAGTGAATATTATAAATCTTACAATTTATTTAAAAAATACGATGATTTTGTAAAAGCAAATGACACAAAAGAAAATGAAGATTTAATACTATCTGTGTTGGATTGGAAAGCAAGTACATGTCAACATTTAGATTTTCCTGATTCATCTCAAGAAGAAGCAATTAAAACTCAAAAAAGAATCTTGGACAAGGTGGAATCTAAAGAAGGTAAATCTAGTATTAAATATTTAACTGAATTTAGAACCTTAATTTTATATTACAGCAAATCAAAATTTAATGATGAAAGAATCCAATGCTTAAAAGATGGGCAAGAATTATGGAATAAAATGAATGAAAAAGAGCAATATCCGGAATATGCATCATTCTTATCCACAATGTTTGTAAATGCATGTGAAATAGCACCAATAGAATCTGATATTGTACAGAAAACAGAAAAAGACCTGAATTATTTATGTGATAATTTCAATCCAGATTTCCATACTAAAATTAATTTTTATCTAACCGCGGCTGTTGAATATTACAATAATTTAGAGTTAAGAAAAGCTTTATCTTATATTGATAAAGCGAAGGAAATTTGTCAATCCCACATGAATTTATCAGAAATTAAAGAAAGGTATGCAGAAACATTAGTACAAGAAGCCAATATTCAATTCAGGCTAAATGATATTAATAAAGCGGATGAATTAGCAAATGAAGCATATATTATTTTTTCTGAGTTTGGAAATAAAAATCTTAAATTAGCAGGTGCCTTGAGTTCATTAGCGTGTATTAAAGGAGATATAGGTGATAGACAAGCTGCTTTTGCGATGGCTATGGAGTCTTTACAAATACAAAAAAAAATAGATCCATATGGTTTAACACCAGATGACATAATAGCTCCATTAAGATATGCAGATGCAGATATAATTGTTGAGATGTTGCCAAAAGTCAACACACCATATTTCCATAAATTTCCATCTATAGTAAATATGCACGTTATGTTGGCTCGTGCATATTGTAATAAGGGAGATGATTATAGAGCAGAACAGTATTGCGAACAAGCTGAATTGTTTTTGAACCTGTATAAAGAAGATCAATACTTTAAGAAAAACAATAGGTGTGAAAAAATAAAAGCAGATATATTAGGTATCAAGGCATTTATTTGTAGTAAAAAGTCGGAATATGAAAAAGCGGTTACTTTATATGATTCCATATATCAAATTACAGGAAATGCAGATTCTAATTTACCCTATTCTTATGCGCAAATTGGAAACAAAAATAAATTTATTGAGTTTGCCAATGTTTTATATAATTCTTATAAATCGGACCTAGAACTACACTTCATGTTTCTTAGTGAACATGAGAAAGAATTATATATGCAGAATTATATGCACTTCGCTTTTGAAGAAATGGAATCATATCCATCAGTAATAAATATAGAAGAAGCTGCAGAGATAGCGTTTAATACTGTGTTAATGCATAAGGGTATTGCATTAGAATCTTCAAGGAAAGTTAAAGATTATATTTCAAATTACGATGAATTAAAAAGTCTTTATGAAAAAACACTAAAGCTAAAAGAGCAACATAGTCACGTTGAAGACTCAATCAGCAGATATAATCTTCAGCAGAAAATAGACGAAAATGAAAAAACAATACAAAGGTTTCTTATAAATAATTCGAATTTACAAAATAACTTATTCTACAATTGGAGAGATGTATCTTCTTCGTTAAAAGATAATGATATTGTTCTGGAATTTATTCAAATACCAATAATGGATTGGCAAAAATATAGCCCTATACAAGATTATAAATTTGCAGCATTAATTCTGACAAAAGACAGTAAAGCTCCTCAATATATAGAATTATGTACAGAATCGGAGCTTAAAAATCTTCACAAAAAAGATTTTAATTTATATAAAAAAGAAAATGCTATAGAAGCTTACAATACTATTTGTGGAAATATTGATTCCTTAATAAATAATTATAGTAATATATATTTCTCCCCGATAGGATTATTTAATATAATAAATTTAGAGCAAATATTTCAAATTAAATATAATGAAAAGTCTTTTATCAGATTGACATCTTCACGTGAATTGTGTAAAAAAAACAGTAGAAATCGTAAATTGGAATCAGCCGTGGTATTTGGAAACTTGGATTACTCAGCAAATAATAAAGGACAAAACAACTTGATATACAATAATAGAGCAGTAACATATATACAGAGGTCAAACGAAGAAACAGGAGAGATCTCACCTCTATATGGAACTAAAGATGAAATAGAACAAATATGTAAGTTATTAACTTCTAATGATATTGACTACAAATGTTATGATGGTAATAAGGGAACAGAGGAAACATATAAACAATTAATGAACTTAAATGATATTTCAATATTACATATTGCTACACACGGCTTTTCAATAGGACATAGCACAATAAAAGATTTTGACGAGCCAATGAGAAAATGTGGTCTACTATTATCAGGATGTCAGGAGGCATGGTTGGGTAAAAACCCACAAAATCATGAAGATGGAATTTTAATAGGGGAAGAGATTCAGAACGTCGAATTGAAGAATAATGATATTGTTATCCTTTCCGCATGTGAAACAGGACTAGGCAAAATATCATCAGAGGGAGTTCTCGGACTGCAGCGAGCCTTTAAAAAAGCTGGTGCGAAATCAATAATGATGTCTTTGTGGAAAGTTGACGATAATGCAACGTCATTGTTAATAAGCGAATTCTACAAGAATTATTTAGCGGGAAACAGTAAACAAAATTCATTATATAAGGCACAAAAATATATTAGAGAATATGAAGATAATACTGGCAATCGATTGTTTGAGGATCCATATTATTGGGCTGGCTTTATAATACTTGATGCTCTTGAATGATTTATATTATTATACCTCCAACAATATGAGTTAATATAAAAATTTAAGAAGTCAATTATAAAATATCAAACAAACAACACATTATTAATCTATAGTATGAAATCATTAAAGATTATATTATTTTTTATTATATTAAACTTTCACAACTATGCTTTTAGTCAAGAAGATAATATAATAAATAAATGCGATGAATTTCACGAAACTAGTTTATATTATTTTTTTGAGGAAGAAGATATATCTAAAGCCAAAGAATTCGAATTGAAAGCTATTGAACAATGGAACAAAGCAAAAATACCACATGATATGAAGTATGCTAATTACATCAATTTTCTATCAATGTATTACATGCTTGATAATGATTACAATAAATCACTTTCTTTACTACTATCAAATTATAGTATAATGCAGAAATTTCAAGAAAATGATCCAGATTTAATTGCTTATTATGTTTCTTTGGGAAGATGCTACTATAATTTAGGTAAATACAAAAACGCAGAAAACTATTTTATTAAAGCATCTTCAAATTATTTTTCACAAGAAGAGCCTGATAGTATGTATTATGCTAAGCTTTTAGCAAATATCGCTGAATGTAAAGAAAAAGTAGGTGAATACGCAGAGTCGATTTTATATTATGATAAGTCTATTGAAACTATAGAAAATAATAATAATAATATAGATTTAGATGTATATTCGTTTGCATTACATGGAATTGCTTGGTGCTATTATTGTATTGATAGAAATAGAGAAGCTATAAAATATGGAGAAAGAGCTTTAGCAATAAGAAAGCAAATGGGAGAAGAATCCAATAAATATGCTAACCAACTTTTAGATTTATCATCTTGTTATTTAAAAGAAAATATGGTTAACAAATCAATTGAATATGGAGAAAAGGCAAAGCAGATCTATTATGTTTTAAACGGGAAAAATGATTTTTATGCAACAGCACTTCACACATTGGCTCAATGTTATTATAAAATAAAAAAAGACTCTATAGCAGATAAATATGCTATTGAAGCTTATGAAATAAGAAAAAGGAAATTAGATGAATCTCATCCAGAACTGGCATCTTCATTGTTAGACATGTCATATATATATATGAGAAATAATGAGGATGAAAAAAGCTTGGAATGTTTAAAAAGAGCTTCAAATATTTTGAACAACAATGGTAGCTGGCTTAATAAGCAGCTCTTTATTAATATGGAAACTGTAATTGTAAGTATGGCTGTAAAAAACAAGTTCAACGAACTGCTACCATTTGTAAATGAATACGTTATAAATGTAAAAAAATCAATAAAAAATAATTATAGAAATTTTTCTTTTATAAATAGAAATTATTATTGGCAGTATTATAATGACATATTACTAG